>ERZ1673738.55-NODE-55-length-198715-cov-10.316254_pt1 | contig 198715 bp, 138 predicted proteins | sample MGYA00580198_ERZ1673738 | MGnify/ENA primary metagenome ERZ1673738 (study PRJEB41218, sample SAMN15661784) | gut metagenome | host: Homo sapiens | place: Canada: London | collected 2015-08-20/2019-03-30 | study: EMG produced TPA metagenomics assembly of... | reverse complement strand
TTCATTAAAATACCCCCAATACTGGGTGTCCAGTATTGGGGGTACATATCAAAATTAGATTTTTAGGTCTAACTTTAGGGGGTCGGTTCAATTAGTACTTTAGGGATTTTTTGTTAATTAGATTTTTCCACCGCCTGTCGCTGGGGTGGAGATGGTAGACAGCTTCTGATGCATTGAAGTGATATACTTATGGTAATGGTAGTGGTAGCCTAAAATGTTTTAGGAGCAGCTAGAGGGATTTGGCTATAAATGTCAAATTAGTATACTAATAATTGTTTAGAAATATGGGTGGGGGAATTTATATGACAAAGATTGACGACCTGTATATTAAATATGGAAATGTTGACCCAAATGATCTTACAAAAAAAAGTGCTGATTGTTTAAGGGGAGAGTTGTCTGCATTTCAAAAAAGTGAGTTGCAAACAATGGAAGATCATAAAAAGTATATTGAGCTATTGGCAAAGTGTCGTTCCTTTAGTTATGAGTCTATGAAAACATTAGGAAGTCAGTTTTTGAAAACCTTAGGTTCTCTGCTTGCCGTCGGTGAGGATGGGGTATACACAAATAAAATGCGTTTTCTCTATGAGCTAATTCAAAATGTAGATGATTGTGATTATGAAGATATAAGCGATTGCAATTTAGAAGTTTTTTTTGAAAGAAGCAACGAAGATACAGCCAAGATAGTGTTCACATATAATGAGTTAGGTTTCACGCCTGCCAATGTGTTTGCCATTACTGGCATTGCAGAAGCGGCAAAGAATATTTCTGAAGAGAAGGTAGAAATAGGAGAAAAAGGCATAGGTTTCAAATCTGTATTTGGCATTGCCGACAAGGTATACATTCAAAGTGGCAGATTTTCATTTTATTTTACCAAAGATAATATTATTGTTCCTGTCCCATTCTATGATGGTTTTAAGGAAGTGCAAGGTACAAAATTGACCATGGTTACGGATAGGGATACCGCAAGAAGCATATATAGTAACATAGCAAACACATACGCGAAGAAAGAAGCTATGTTAAAACAAAATCCCATTTTGTTTTTGAATAAATTGACTCATTTGAAAATCCATCAGGATGGGTTCGACTATGTTGAGTTTAACGTGGAGAGAAAGAATTCAGGTAATATTTGTGGTATGGCATTTGAAGATAACGTAAAAGTATCTGTCAAAATGAAGCAAAGAAGGCCTGGCATTGGTAATGATGTTGAGATTAATCAAGAGATAAACTGTGTTAGGTATGTTATGCCTATCGTGTACGGTCGTAAGGAATGCCAATCTAGATATGGTGAAGATACTAGGTTTATGAGAAAGCGGCATGATTTAATTGCTATTGTGCCATTGGATTCTGACTATGGTAACGAGAAGGGATTACTATATTCTTTTTTACCGACACAGATAGAAATCCAAGCTCCCGTAGTTCTGCATGTGCCTTTTAAATTAGATGGCTCTCGTGAATATGTAGATCCTCAGGGGTACAATAGTTGGTTTAAATTTACAATTGAGCATGTTGAGATATTTGTTAAAGTGGTGTATAGACATCTGTGTACTATTGTTAAAAACAGAATATGTTCTTATATCCCAAGGAAAAACACTTACTTCTTTTATTGCTCTAATGATAAGGTAAGGTGTATTTGTACTGGTGGTCTATTAGGAGAAAGTATAGTACAAGAAAGCATATTTATCTCTGATGATGGGAAGTACTATAGTGCCAATAACGTTGTTTTTATTGAAAAAGGAGAATTGAAGTGTAAGGTAGAAGTGCTACACAGACTTTTGAGACATCATAAAAAGTTATTTGTTCCTAGTGCTTTATCTGATGGTATTTTGCCTAAAATAGATGCTTATGGTGTAGAAGTAATAAGAGATGTATCAAGTAGACTTTTGTCGCTTGCTTGGCAAGATGAATTACATTTTGATGAAATAGCAGATGTTTTGACAGACCTTCCAAGTCAGAAAATTATTGATGAATTAAATGCAAATAAATATAGATTTTTCATAAGGCCTTCACAAATAAAATCCATTGCACATCATAAGAACTTTAAAGATGCTTTTACCAAATATGGACGGGATTTTGTTATGAGGTACCATAATAGTATTGTCATGGCTCATGAAGATATTCCCTGTATGGCCGCTGAACAGAAGGAAGTATTATTAGGTTTAATTGATGGTTCAACTTTGGATGCGAAACTTATTAGCTATTTAAAAGCCATTAATTTAAATATTTTAGTTCTTGATACTGGTGTTGACGGCTTTTATTTTGTCGCTAATAATGGAGTAGTTTTAGATAAGGCTACTGCTTTATCTGCTTTCGGTGCTTTTTGTGATTTTTACGATAAGAATAAAACATTCATGGCTGTTTTGCGTATAAGGCAGGCTACCGAAACATTGAATTCTACAGAGGTCGAAACTTTATCAAATTCTGATTACCTTGAAAAGCTTCAGGCAGTTAGGTCCAGCTTAGTAAATGCTTATGGCCCTACTGTTTATAAACGGTATATTCAGATAGTCAACAGTGCAAGTGGCAATAGGAATAGGTTTATTAATGAGCTGCTGCAGAATGTTGATGATTGTACCTATCCGGAAGATGAGGTTCCAACTGTAAAAATGGAACTAAAAGATGGCAAGCTGGATTTGCGATACAATGAGGTTGGTTTTACCAAGAGTAATGTTCGTTCTATTACTGCCATTGGTGAATCTACTAAGAAAAAAATTCAAACAGGCAATGTGATTGGTGAAAAAGGCATAGGCTTTAAATCGGTTTTTGAAGTTGCAGAAAAAGTAACTATTCATAGTAATGGATTTGATTTTATATTAACAAGTGATAAACCGACAGTACCTAATAAATGTACTCCAATGAATGAACTTAGTGGTACCGTGATGAGATTTACAATGAAGGATCCTGATTACGAGTTACCTAGTAGTGATAAAATTCTCCAATTGTGTATTTGCTTGAAGAAACTAAAGCATATCGAAATCGGTGATACCATTATTGATATTAATGATGTTGATGATAAGCGTCTCATTGTTGTCAATGGTGAAATTAAAAAGTTTGATAAGTATACTTATAGTTTTAAGGTAAATGACAAGACTGCAATTAAGGAACGAAGCGATGGACATAGAAGAATCTCTCCTGAGCAGAGCATCAATTTTTATACTTCAAAGGATTATAAACCGGAAAAAAGATTCCTATATTCGGGATTGCCTACTGAAGTTCAAACTAATATTTCTCTTATTATAGATGCACCGTTTGAGCTTACTACAGCAAGGGATAGCGTGCTGCAGAACAAATGGAATAATTATATCCGTGCAGCGTTTTATAACGCACTTGCATGCTTTATGGACGATAAGAAAGAGGAGTACGCCATAGATGTCCTGCAGTTTACTGGCTACAAGAGTCAAAATAACGAAGTGAGCTTCAGTGTTTTTGATAGTGTCTATTTAAACGACGCTCCCTGGCTTGATAAACTGAAAAAATTACAAGTGTTGCCTTGCCTTTTGCACAATAATGTTTGGGTAAGCGCTAGTCGTGGGGATTGCAAGGTTATTCCAGACGTTGTTGCCGAATTTGTTTTGGAAAATCGTAACACTGGCGATGAGCTTGGAACAACAATTATTAATTCCATGAATAAAAGTCAATATAATGGCTTGTTACAGTATCTCGGCTGTGAATTCATCCCTCACGAAAAAAGTATTAGATTTATTAAAAAATATGTAAATGTGTTTGTTAACCTGCCTAAGCTACAAAGTGCTCTTTACAAGTATTTAGGCAATCCTCAGTATGCATTTAATAGAAATGATAAAATCGCTCCATTAATTGCTAGTATGCCCATCTTCCCAATACGTGAAAGAATGGGTAATCTTGTAGGAACTAATTATATTTCCGCTGCGGATGGCACCATCTATCATCATGTATCTTATGTTTCTGATCAACAAATTAAAGTGCTTGATTCAGAGAGGATGTCTGTGGAAATGGCAAATCGTATTTTGAGTCCTAAATATGCCATTCCACCTTTAACTCAACAGGTACTTGATAAGGTATATCAGGATAACCTTGTATACATGATAGAACACGACAATGATATGGCTAAGATAGCGTCATACTTAAAATCTGAATATGATACCAATCGTAGTTCATTTATTAAGTGTAGATATACATTATTAGGACTACTGAACGAAATTCCGATGAAAATGCAAAGCAATGAGTATAGTCGTGGTAGAAAATTTGTTTCTGATAAGAATAAGATATTCTATGGTCAAGCAATACAAAATCTGCTTATCCATGACGATTACCTTGATTTAGCCAGGTATTTGGGATGTCCTGATATTGATAATGTTACATTTGAGGATTATGATGGTTTGTTTTTAGATAATATGGATGCAGATGATATTCAGGACATCTTGGATAATGATTTAAAAAATAGATATGATATACTTGTGGGGATGATTGGTCAGGGTGTTATTAGTGATGAACTAGTAGAAGAATTTGGACTTGAATATTATAGAGGACGTAATGTTTCAACAGAGCCTGTTGCTAGCCCAGAGGATTTTCCTAGTCAAAAAGTTGGTAGCTATAGTTTTGTTATGGGACAAGTTAATAGGAAAATGCAATATCCAAATATTTACCAGCCTGTAGAAGTTACTATTTGGCAGCCCAATGAGGCAATTTATCCTGAAGCATATCTTTATAATCAATACTCAAGTAGAATGGATGACAATGCTTGTTTTTGCCAAATGTGTGGGAAAAGGTTTAATAGAAACTATGTCCAAAAGGTTAGCATAGTGCCCGAGCCTAGCTACGCATGGGATGAAATGTATCTAAGCCTGTGTTTACATTGCGCTTCTGATTATAGGAGGATGCGTCGCAATAACCGCATTATGGCACAATTAAAAGCTGATATTAGTACTACAAATCCAGAGGGATGGGGTGTTATTGAAATAGACATTCCTGATGTACAAAAAACTATAAAATTTACTGGTGCTCATTTTGCAAAAGTGAAGGCTATTCTTGATGCTGAAGAAAAAATAACAACCAAAACACAACGGGATATTTATAAGAAGGAAAAAGCTAAAAAGAAGTCCAAGGAAGTGATTTTTGATGATTTCGACTGATATAGTAAGTGAAATAACAAAATATGAGCTGATACTAAATGGCACATTAACCAAATGGCTGCAAAAGTATCTTCCGGCTATAACTAAAAATTGGTGGCACGATTTGGTACTATCCAGTTTAACCCCTATTCAGCGCTCAAACCTAGAGGCAAAGGCAGCACAGGATATTACTGGCTTAGATTTGGCATCAAGCCTTAAGGTCTTACTAAATAACTGGTTTTCTCTAGCGGGTATCGTGTTCTTGAATAAAAAGTACAGAAATAATGCTATTGAAATGCAGCAGGTAAGGAATAGATGGGCCCATGTTTCCACATCCGACATCAATAAAAAAACTATTTTGGCAGATTTAGAGGTTATCAAAAATCTGTTAGAGAGCTTTGATTGTCCAGCAAAAGAGCTAAATACTTTGGAAAACCTCATTATGAGTATTGAAAACGACAATGGTAGCATAGTTGTTAACCATACTCTAATGGATGAGGTACATGCAGTTGAGCCGGTCGTTGTTCAAAATGATGATATCAACGTTGGTTCTATGGTCAAGCTCAAATCTGATCCAAGCAAACAAGGCTATGTCACTGCTATAAATGGTAAAAAATACATGGTGTTTTTTGGCCCAGAAGGAGTGCAACCATTTTACAAAGAGCAGCTAATGAATGCTGCAGTGGCTGAAGTAAGCAAGACTATTACCTTGGATAGATTAAAATTAATGTTGACGGCGTATCAAATTAATAATCCAGGTAAAAGCAACTTGTATTCTCTAAATGCTGCAAGAATTGATTTTGTCCCTTATCAATTTAGGCCTGCATTGAAGATGATAAAATCTGATGAACAGCGTATCTTGATTGCTGATGACGTTGGTGTTGGTAAAACCATTGAAGCTGGTTTGATTTTAAAGGAACTAGAGGCTCGCTCAGAGGTTAAGTCAGTTTTAGTAATTTGCCCTAGAGCTCTAGTAGTAGATCATAAGTGGCGCAATGAAATGCTTCGCTTTGACGAGGATTTCGCTGAGTTAGATAGTTCATCCTTGCGTCAGATTGTAACTAATTATGATGGTGTTTGGCCCGAGCGTTTTTCTAAGGCTATAATTTCATATTCTTCCTTTAATGATACTCTTTTAAATGGCACTGATCGTTATTTGGGATTGACCAAGCTAGATCCTGCTCCTCGTTTTGACCTTGTTATAGTTGATGAAGCACATCATATTCGTAATAAGGAAACTTTAGGGTATAGGGGCGTTGAAGCTTTTGTTAAGAATGCCGGTGCAGTTGTATTTCTGACTGCAACACCAATTCAAAACAGTAGTGATGATTTATATACTTTATTGGAGCTGCTGAGGAACGATATTATCAATAATAAGGAAAACTATCGGATGATGGCAGAGCCCAATCGTTTTATTACGGAAATGCTAGCTGTTGTGCGTAAACATGAGCCCGGATGGCAGAACAGGGTAAAAGAGCTCTATGAAAAAATTATGCATACTAAGTATGGATACAGTGTAATGCAGCATAATCCCCGTTGGGATGTTATCAACGAAGCAGTCAACAAAGAGCAAATTACAATGGAAGAAAGAGTGGAGCTAATCAATAATATTGAAGAACTCCATACGTTTGCCGGGATTATTAATCGTACCAGAAGAAGAGATATAGGTAGTTTTTGCAAACGGAGAACTATTACCGTTGATACCGAATTTGATGAGGCACAACAGGCGTTATACGATGCGTTGATGGATTTCGAGAATAAGGCTCTGCGTGCGTTGCATGGAAATGTTAATACCCGTTTCATGATGTGTACCATTATGCGGCAAGCTTCTAGTTGCTTATATGGCCTTTTGCCTTTTATTAAAGATTTTATGTATAGAAGAATTCATGAAATTGAGGCCTATGGCGGTTTTGGCTTTGGTGAAGATGGGGAACCTGATATAGGGGTGGAGTTGCTAAGAAGGCTTGCTGATGAGATTAAGGATTTGGTTAAGGCTCTTCCTGAAGATGACCCTAAATTCAATAAACTATACAATGAGATTATTGTGCCCAAAATGAGTCTGGAAAACAATAAAGTGATCATTTTCTCTTCATTTAGGCATACCTTACACTATATTAGAAAGAAACTGGAAGCACAGGGTATCAGAGTGGGTCAGATTGATGGTTCGGTAGAAGATGAGGATAGAAGAATAATAAGCCAGCGGTTTAAAGGTCCAAAAGAGGAACCGGACACAATAGATGTATTGTTATTTACTGAAGTTGGTTGCGAAGGCCTTGACTATCAGTTCTGTGATACACTAGTAAACTACGATATGCCTTGGAATCCTATGAGAATTGAACAGAGGATAGGTCGTATTGATCGTCGTGGCCAGTTGAGTGAAGCTGTAAAGATTTATAATATGATTACTAGTGGCACCATTGATGCTACCATTTATGAAAGGTGCTTGCTTAAAATCGATATTTTCGAGAATTCAATTGGCGATTGTGGTGAAATCCTTGGCAAGATCAATAAGGAAATTACCAAGATTATGTATGAGCAGGGCTTAACCGAAGAGGAACGTAATCAAAAGCTGGAAAAGATGGCTGAGAACGATATCATAAAGATTAAAGAAATCAGGCGTCTAGAGGCTGATGAAAAGGATCTTTATGGTTTTGATTTGTCCTCGTACCTTATGGATAAGGAAGTACAAGATGCCGAAAACGCATGGATATCCGGGGAGCATATGATTGCCTTAGTTGATGCATATTTGCATGAAGTTCTTGATAACGATGGTGATAAGCTGCCAGAGACTTTCTTTGCAGGCAAGGGTGATATTAAAACGCTGATGCTGAAAAGAGAGCATAAAAAGAAGCTGTTGGATATATTGAGGGAAAATGAGCCCTTCAATAATACCAAAGCTCTGGTGGGATGGGAGAACTACCTTAAATCTCCTACTAGGTCTTTGAGTGTAACATTTGATTTTAATGTTGCCAAGGACGAACCAAAAGTAGAGTTTATGAATCAGCTACATCCTCTGGTTATGATGGCTGCCCAGTATAAGTCAAAAGAAGGTGAGTCTAAACTGGCCATCAAATGGGTTAGCGACGAGTTGCCAGCAGGTGACTATCCCTTTATTATTTACAATTGGACTTATAAAGGTGAGAAGAATGATGTCAAGCTTATGCCGGTTTGTAAAAATGAGTATATTAAACAGCATTTGACCGAGATTTTGCAGTCTGGCAATAACTATCAGGCGCAAATGAGTGCTTTTACTGGCCAGTGGGATACTTTAGAGGATCTGCACTATGATGAATGGTCAGAAGCAAAGGATAAATTTGTAGATAACGTTAAGGCTGATTGCAAGTACCGTTCGGAGCAAAAGGAACAAAATCTAAGAGCTAAGAAGGAACGGCGTATTGCTCAATATGGTCATATAGCTGACGTTAATATTCAGAAGATGAATAAGGGTATCTTTGAGGGCATTGATAATCAGATAGCCGATATACAAAGACATTTTAAGAAGGTAGCAAATTCAGCAGATATTACCTTCGAGCTTTTGACAAAAGGTGTTGTACATGTTGCTAATGAAAGCCAAGTGGAGAATGTAGTGTTTTAGTAAAAACTGATATGGAGGGTAGGATGATTGCGCCTACCCTCTTTTTTGGATCAATGAGAATAAAAAGGGCTGATCTAACAGGGAAAAGAGTTTTTGTGTAGAATTTTAATTAAGGATTGTTATGCCATGTAAAAAAATTTCATGCGGATTACCTTTGGAACCGTCGGAATTATATACAAGTCTTATGAGAAGTTTCTTTTTGGAGGATGAACCGGTCAACATATTTGTATGTGGTTGTGGATGTGTTGGTTGTGGAGATACCGAGGTTCATATTGATGAAACGGAACATTTGGTTATTTGGCATGATTTCATTCACGATTCTAAAATCATTGAGTTTAATCAGATATTTGTTTTTGATCAAGAGCAGTACTATTCTGAGGTAAATAAAATACTTGAATGGGTTGGAGATACAAGACTTGTTCATTATCTAGGAAATTTGTTTACTGTATGGTCTGATGAGCTGCGTTTAAGATATTTGGCAGATAATCTTAGTTGCTCATGTGCTCTAAGATATGATTTCAAGTCAGAAATTTATTTTGGGCGGGAAGAAGTGTTGAATATGTTGAAGTTAGAGTTTGCAGAGGGTGCATATAAACAAAAAGAAACTCAAAATTTTTTCTACAGAATAGGTGGCTTTCATAGAAGAATGAAAGTAAAAGGATATAGTGACAAGTATCTGGAGTTATATCATCATGAAAGTCCAACTGAAGCAGTTATGCATGTGTTTTATAATACTGATTCAGATGGAAAAATCAATGATATATTGCTCAGAAGAAATATAGAGCGGTGAATTAAAATGTTGAGGAGGTGAAAGTGATAATGGTTACATTTAAATTAGTAGAAGAAACAGACGAGTATTTACGTTATTGGTATTACGCTGAAGGCGATGAAAGCCTGAAACCGGGAATAATCATCGTTGATAAAATTAACGGTAAGATTGATATTACAGAGCTGGCCGAGGATGATTGGGAACGTGATATATCTGTTGAAGAGCTAAATGAATTAGCTGAATCAGTCAATAGGGAGATACGTGAAGAAGGAGGAACGGATTTTCTGGAGCTTGCAACGGAACCGGAGCATAGCGTATTTTTTGGAGACCATGCAGTCAATGCAATTTGGGATAAATTGCGTGAAGGAATTGTTCCGAAAAAAGGAGCGCGGGCTTGGTATTGATGAAGCGTTGAAGCAGTGGTTTTGCTCTATTTTGAATAGGGAAGGAAAATTTTATCCCAGCTGACAGCATAAAAGCATAATAGCATTACAAGGCGTTCTACATGATTGCGGTAGAACGTCTTATTCTTCAAGAAAGATTAGAGAATTTTCATACCATTCTTGACGTTATCACAATTATCTGATAATATAAGACCGTAAGATTTTTGCACGCCTGCCCAGAGTACGGTCGTCGCAGCGTCATTGAGAACGCCTTATGTATTATTGAAGTAGTACATAGGGCGTTTTTTGTTAAGAAGAAGGGAGTTGAAGTTATGCAGACAAATGAAGCAAGTCAAGAAAGTGAAATCAAGCAGGTCATACGCAGCCTTTGCATGATGAACAACAGGTTTATGAACTTTATGCTTGATGACAACAAAGAAGCAGCGCAGGTTTTCTTGCGCGTAATCTTGGGAGATGATAAAATTAAGGTGAGGAATGTCAGAATACAAAGCTTTATTCAAAACATCTACGGGCATTCTTCGCAGTTGGATATCCTGGCGCAGGATAGCGAAGGACGCTATTTCAACGTAGAGGTGCAAAGAAGCGATGAAGGCGCTCCGGCAAGACGAGCCAGATTTTACAGCAGTATCCTTGATACACACTTCCTGCAGCCTGGTAAGCTTTACGAAGAACTGCCGGATACCTACGTAATTTTTATCACAGAAAACGATGTCTTGCACGATAATTTGCCACTGTATAATATCAGGCGCAGAATTGATGAAAATGCGAAATGCTTTGAAGATGGTTCGCGCATTATCTATGTCAACAGCCAGCGTCGAGATGATACAGCGTTGGGTAAACTGATGCAGGATTTATATTGCACAGAGCCAAAGAATCTGCATTACCAAGAATTTGCCGAGCGCATGGAGTTTTTGAAATACAGCAAGGAAGGTGAAGAAAAAATGACTGATGTAATTGAAGAATATGCTGCAAGAAAGGCAGAAGCAGCAGCGAAGGCAGTTGAAGAAAAAATGACTGACGTGATTGAAGAATATGCTGCAAGAAAGGCAGAAGCAGTAGCGAAAGAAGCTAGTGAAAAAGCACAGGCACGTAACATTGAATTAGCCAAAGACCTTTTGAGTGAAGGGGAAAGCATCGAAAGAACTGTACGTCTTTCAAAGCTTTCGGAAGCAGAAGTACGTGAGCTGGCATCCAAGCTGACAGCATAACAGTAAAATAGCATAAAGCTGCAAAAGGCGTTCTGCCAAACTTTGGTAGAACGCCTTATTTTATATACATGATATACACACCCTCCGCACCCCTGCCGATTTATCTTCTCCATGATTTATGCTATAATAAACTACAAGTATGTTTGCAGGAGGTTGCCATGTTTGCTGTTAATGTTGCAATAAATTTACCGGTAAAAAATTTATTCCGTCAGTTTACATACAGTGTGCCGGAAGCGCTGCAGTTTATAGACAGCGGCTGGCGTGTAGTTGTTCCCTTCAGCAGCCAGAAGGTGGAAGGCTTTGTGGTAGAGCGTGTGCCGCTGCCTAGTGATGAAGTGCTGAGAAGTAAGCTGAAGCCGGTGGAGGCAGCTTTAGGCGATACGCCCTGGTTTGATGAGGAAATGCTGGCTACTGCCAAATGGATGGCAGATTATTATATGTGTTCGCTGGCAGAGGCGATGCGCCTTTTCGTGCCGGGGAAATCGAGCATTAAGCGGCGTGCCGTGCGTGATGCGCAGGGACGTTTGCTTTATTATGTTTATAATGAGCGTTTGCAGGAAAAAACTGTGTTGGCCTACCGCATCAATGCCACAGGCAGGAAGGCGCTGGCCGAAGGAGTACTTGCCAAACGCGCCAAAGGGCAGCATGCTGCGTTGGGCATACTGGCGCAGGCTGCAGGGGCGCTGAGCGTGAGCGAGCTGGCGCAGCAGGGTGTGAGCTCCGCTGTGGCGCGCGCATTAGCGCAAAACGGTCTGGCGGACGTGGTGCAGAAGCGTGTGCTGCGCAACAGCTACAACACGGTGCAGGAGCGTGGCGAAAGCCTGCAGCTGACGGCGGAGCAGCAGGATGCTGCAGTTAAAATCAATCAGGCGATAGATGCGCAGCGTGCGCAGTCGTTTTTGCTGCAGGGAATTACCGGCAGCGGTAAGACGGAGGTTTATTTGCGCGCGGCGGCTCATGCTGTGGATGCAGGCTGGCAGGTGCTGATGCTGGTGCCGGAGATTGCGCTCACAGCACAGCTGGTGAAGCGCTTTCAGGCGTGGTTCGGCAGCGAAATTGCTGTGGCGCACAGTAAGCTTTCACAAAACGAAAGAGGCGACGTGTGGTACCGCATGCGTACAGGCAAGGCAAGGGTGCTGATTGGCGTGCGCAGTGCTGTGTTCGCTCCGTTTGAAAAGCTGGGACTGGTGATTGTCGACGAGGAGCACGAAGGCAGCTATAAGGAGGAGGACCATCGTCCGCATTACAATGCACGTGATGTTGCCCGCACCCGCTGCCGCCTGACCGGCGCAGCTTTGGTGCTTGGCAGTGCTACGCCGGATTTATGCACGTATTATAAGGCACTGCAGGGCGAATGTACACATTTGCATCTTACGTCACGTCCTAATGGTGCTGCTTTGCCAAAGGTTGAGATCGTGGATATGCGCAAGGAACTGGAGGCACGCAATTTCAGCGTGCTGTCGCGCGCGCTGCAGCAGGCGCTGGTGATGACGGCGGCGGCGGGGGAGCAGGCGATAGTGCTTTTGAACCGTCGCGGCTATTCTACCTTTGTGATGTGCCGTGACTGTGGCCAGACGATTACCTGTCCGCATTGCGCAGTAGCAATGGTTTACCATAAGAAGAACGAGGATTTGCGCTGCCATTACTGCGGTAACACGATGCCACTGCCGCAGGAATGCCCAAACTGTCACAGCCGCCGCATCAAATATTTCGGCAGCGGTACGCAGAAGGCGGAAGAACAGCTGCAGCAGCTGCCGGAGGTGCGGGTTTTGCGCATGGACCAGGATTCGACTGTGGCGAAGTTTGCGCATGCCGATATCCTGCGGCGCTTTGCCGACGGTGCGGCAAATGTTTTGATAGGCACGCAGATGGTGGCGAAGGGACATGATATTCCCAATGTAACGCTGGTGGGAGTGCTGGCGGCGGACAGTACGCTGCATCTGCCGGATTACCGAGCGTCGGAGCGCGCCTTTTCACTATTAACGCAGGCAGCGGGGCGTGCGGGACGCGGTGACCGGCCGGGACATGTAATCTTCCAGACCTATGATCCGGATAACCCGATTCTGCAGCTGGCGGTGACGCAGGATTATGACACCTTTGCCAAGCGCGAGCTGCAGGAACGTAAGAACTATTTTTATCCTCCGTTCGCCCAGATGCTTAAGCTGCAGATAGTGGATAAGGATGAGGGCGCAGGCCTGGCATTGGCGCAGCAGGTTGTCTTTTATCTGCAGAGCTTGAAGCTGCAGGGTAAGCTGGAGGATTTGCTGATTGCAGGACCGTTTCCCTCACTGGTGGCGAAGGCCTATGACCTGTATCGCTTCAATGTGCTGCTGAAGGCGCGGGATTTGAGGGAAACAAAGGAGGCGCTGCTGAACAGCGAATTTAAGGAAAAAGCAAATTTATACTTTAATGTTGATCCTGTAAGTGTAATTTAAAGTGATAAATGATTGTATAAAAACGGAGTTTGTGTTACAATATAGAAGATTTAACACTGCTAATGCCGGTAGAATGTTGCAAAAAATCTGCCAGTGTCAGCAAATTGATTAATGGGAGTAATTGTTTATGAGCATGCAGATGGAATTTATCAAGGTGCTGCCTTCACCGCAGGCCTTAATGGAGGATTATCCGGTAAGTAAGGCTTCTAAGCTGCTGAAGCTGCAGCGTGACGAGGCTATAAAGAATATTTTTACAGGCAAGGATGACCGCTTTTTGCTGGTTATCGGTCCTTGCTCCAGCGATAACGAGGACGCTGTGCTGGACTATGTTTATCGTCTGGCCAAGCTGCAGGAAAAGGTACAGGATAAAATTTTTATCGTACCGCGCCTGTACACCAACAAGCCGCGTACTATCGGCGTAGGCTATAAGGGTATGCTGCATCAGCCTTCTCCCGAAGGTGAAGAGGATATGCTGGGCGGTATTATCGCTATCCGCAAAATGAACGTGCGCGTGGTAGAAGAAACAGGTCTGACCGGTGCAGAGGAAATTCTCTATCCTGAGGTTTTCCGCTATCTGTCCGATTTGCTGAGCTATGCCGCAGTCGGCGCACGCTCCAGCGAGGACCAGCTCCATCGTATGATTGCCAGCGGCGTAGGCATTCCCGTTGGCATGAAGAATCCTACCAGCGGCGATTTGTCCGTTATGCTCAATAGCGTGGCGGCGGCGCAGCATGAGCAGGAATTTTTGTTCCGTGGCTGGGAGGTACGCACCAAGGGCAACCCGCTGGCGCATTCTATTTTGCGCGGTTATGTTGATCCCATCGGCAATAGCTTCCCTAACTACCATTATGAGGTGCTGAAAATCGTTATTGATATGTACGCAGAACGTCAGCTGCAGAATCCAGCAATTATTGTGGATACCAACCACGCCAACTCCGGCAAAAAATATCTGGAGCAAATCCGCATTGCTAAGGATATCGTGCATTCCCGTAAGCTGAACGCTGATATTAACAGAATCGTCAAGGGCCTGATGATTGAAAGCTATATCGAGGACGGTGCTCAGGGCGTGCATGACGGCGTTTACGGCAAATCTATTACCGACCCCTGCCTGGGCTGGGAAAAAACGGAAAGATTGCTGCTTGACCTGGCGGAAGAACTGTAAACTGATAAGTATGAGCTGCTGTAGCGAAGGCTGCAGCAGTTTTTTTGCATGCAAAAAAACCGCCTGCTTTAGCAGGCGGCCTCTAAATTTTCTTAGCTATTAAAATGTTTCCAGCAGCTTGTAGCCACGACCGATAAGGAAGGTGGCAGTTTCCGGCTCGTTGGTTTTGAAAACTACTACTGGTTTAACATTGTCGCGGTTAAAGGAAATGTAAAGGTAAGAAATGTCGATGTTGGCACCGTGAATAGCGGCAAGAATTCCGTCCAGATAACCTGGAGTATCGTCCATCTCGACGGCAATAACCTTGTCCTGACGGCATTGATAGCCTTCTGCCTTCAGCACCTCGATAGCAATTTCTGCCTTGTCCACAATCAGGCGCACGATGCCGAATTCCGCGCTGTCATTGGCCAGCATAGTGTAAATATTGATATTGGCTTTAGCAAGAATGGTGGTGATTTTGAACAAACCACCCTCGTTGTTTTCGGTGAATAAAGAAACCTGGTTCAGCATATGTAAAAATCCTCCCTAAATTATCATAATCATAAAGCATACTGTACAGTTGTTAGCTTTTGTTTGCTTGATAATAGATTATAGCACAAATTTCGGTGACAAGAAAGATGTTTTTGTAAAGTTATCCTAGTGTAATGCAAGCTATTGTGAATTGAATGAGGACAAAAATAATATTTATTTTTGTTTTGAAAGAAGCAAATAACAGGTTTTTGGGTTAAGGTTGATGCTTGCTAACCATTTTAATCTTTAGCGTAAATGTTTCAGTAGACTTTGGGTTGAAACGAATAAAGATTTCAAATTACTTGATTTTTCGTATGAAAGTGCTATAATAATTCTTACAATACATGAACAAGCATCGAAGTGTTTGCAAGAAGGCGGAGGTTGATAGTATGGGTATGAAGAAATTATTAGCAGTTTTATTCTCGGCTTTACTGCTTGTAGGCGTTGCAGGCTGCGGCGGCAACAATGCGCAACAGGGCGCGGTAACACAAAAGGTTATGAACGTCAAAACCAAGCAGAATTTTGAGCCTGTGACGGAAGTAAAGGAAGGACGCAAAAACGTCTATGCTGTACTTAAGGTTATGAAGGGTAACTACTGGGAAGAAGTTATCCGCGGTATTAAAGACGGCGCAGCTAAGGCTGACGTTAACGTTTATGTCGGTGGCGTTATGAAAGACGGCGACTGGGAGCTGCAGCGCGATATGGTCAAAGAGCTTCCCGGCAAAAAGGCGGACGCAGTAATACTTGCTCCGGCGGACAGCTCCAATATGACGGCAAGTGCGAAAACTCTGCGCGAGCAGAAGCTGCCGGTATTTTTGGTTGATACCGCATTGAGCAGCAATGATTATGATGCAGCCTTCCTTACCAACAATTTGGAAGCCGGTGCCGAGGTTTGCCAGCAAATGGTAGAGCAGATGAAGGCTAACGGTGTGAAGGAATCCGAGGAGGCAACAGTTCTGGTACATGTCAGCACCTTGGCCAGCACTACGATTGCCGACCGTCTGAACAGCATTATGGCAAACTGGGGGAAATTTGCTCCTGCAAGCTGGAAAATCGAACATGATTATATTATTAACTACGGTGATGATGCGGGCGCAGTTAAGCTGGTTGCCGAAAAAATCAAAAATACTCATAATGTTAAAGGCATTATTGCCTGCAACAACGGCTCCACCAATGCAACTGTGGAAGCTGTAATGACTGCAGGCCGTAAGGATATTGCCGTTACCGGCTTTGACCTTGGCAAAAAGACTTTACTGGGCCTGGAGGACAAAAACTATAGTATTGCCGTTGCCGTACAGAATCAGTACAAAATGGGCTATGAGGCTGTGATGGCTGCCGCTGCAGCAGTAAAAGATGGCAGCAAGCCGGCACAGAAGCTGGTGAATACCGGTATCCGTATGGTAGATAAAAACAATTATAAAAAATAAATAACTAAAAAGCTCCAAAGCCTTCTGACGTTGACGGGAAAAATACGCCTGACGCAGAAGGCTTTTGCAGTATTTGCTTAAATATATGAGGAAGCCTGTGCAGAGAATTTGTTTTTTCCTGTAGTAATGTGTTATAATGAACTATTGGAATAGATACAAGGAGGAACAAAAATGGCTAAGTTAAAAATAGTGATTGCCGGCGCTCCGGTGCTGCGTGAGGTGGCTCAACCGGTAGAGCGTATAGATAAAAAATTGCAGCGTCTGCTGCGTGATATGGCAGAAACAATGTATGCTGCCGACGGCGTGGGTCTGGCTGCACCGCAGGTGGGTGTAAGCAAGCGCGTAGTAGTTATTGACGTAGGCGAGGGTCTGTATGAGCTGATTAACCCTGAAATTGTTAAACGCGAGGGCAAGGTGCTGGGCAGCGAGGGCTGTCTTTCCGTGCCTGATTACGAAGGCGAGGTAGAACGCTCCGAATATGTGGAATGCGAATTCACCGACAAAACCGGTCAACGCATGCTGCTTTCCGCAAGTGGTCTTTTGGCTATCTGCATTCAGCATGAGCTGGACCATCTGGACGGCATTCTGTTCATCGACAAGGCTAAAACCATTTCACCTAAGCAGAAGGAAAATCCCGAGAATGCTGTAAGATAAATCCTGAGCGGGATATGAAAAAAAGATATACGGAGGAAAACAAATGCGTATAGTATTTATGGGAACACCGGATTTCGCAGTCGGCAGCCTGCAGGCGCTGTGCGAAAGCGGTAAGCATGAAATTCTTGCGGTAGTAACTCAGCCGGACCGTCCGAAGGGACGCGGCAACAAGCTGCTGCAGACACCTGTTAAGGAATATGCGCTGGCGCAGGGATTGACTGTTTACCAGCCGCAAAAGGTAAAAACTCCTGAATTTGTTGAGCTGCTGCACGAGCTGCAGCCGGAGCTGATTGTAGTAGCTGCCTTCGGCCAGTTCTTGAGCAAGGAAATTCTGGAGCTGCCGAAATACGGCTGCATCAACGTACACGCTTCCCTGCTGCCGAAGTATCGCGGTGCGGCACCGATTCAGTACGCTATCATCAAGGGCGAAAAGGAATCGGGCGTAACAATTATGCAGATGGATATCGGTATGGACACCGGCGCTATGCTGGATAAGGTGGTAGTGCCTATCGCAGAAAATACCACAATGGGCGAGCTGCATGACGCTCTGCGTGAGCAAGGTGCGACGCTGTTGCTGCAGGTTATCGACAAGATTGCGGTAGGTACTGCCGTTGCTGAACCGCAGGATGATGCGCAGGCTACCTATGCGACACTTCTCGACCGCAGCATGGAGCATATCGACTGGAGCAAAACGGCGCAGGAGGTACACAACCTCATCCGTGGCTTCAACCCTGCACCCAGCACCTTTACCAAGCTGCCGAACGGCAAGAGCCTGAAAATCTGGGGCAGTAAAATGACTGACAAAAGCAGCGCTGCTGCTGCCGGTACCGTTATCGAAACCGGCAAGCACAGCTTCTTTGTAGCTTGCGGTGAGGGCGTACTGGAAATCACCGAGGTACAGCCCGAATCCAAGAAACGTATGCCGGCGCAGGTTTTCCTGAACGGCCGCGGCGTACAGGAGGGCGACCTGCTTGCCTGAAGCAGGCTGTGATTTGAAGGAGTAATCTTTTAATGAACGAAGACAGTGTATTTAAGCCCAAAAAACGTATATTTATGGCTCTGACCTCCATAAGCGCCATTTTAGGTGCGCTGATGTTTTATGTGGTCTGGAAGGTAACCTTTCCGGGACTTTATGAAATCAGCAGATTTTTGCCGATAGTCTTCGGCTTTTTCGGCGTACTTATAGTGTTGGCGATGCTCAGCGGCGTGCTGGGAATTGTTATGGCGCTGTTGGGAATACCGGTACTCAAGATTTTGTATTTTTGGGCGTGGAAGGCGATTAATATTCTTTTCCCCTTTGCGGTAGTATTGGGACGCTTGTTCAACATTCCCCGTGACCGCATTGAGCAGTCCTTTATCGAGGTCAGCAACAATCTGGTGCTGCAGCATAAGGTGAAGGTGCCTGCCAACCGAATTATGATTTTAACACCGCATTGTATCCAGCTGGATACCTGCGTACATAAGATAACCCGTAACGTAGAAAACTGCCGTCAGTGCGGACGCTGCAGCGTAGGCGCTATGCTGGGGCTGGCGCACAAGTACGGCTGCCATTTTGCCGTGGCTACAGGCGGTACGCTGGCAAGGCAGATGGTTAAGCAGGCAAGGCCGAAGGCTATTGTGGCCGTGGCCTGCGAGCGTGACCTGACCAGCGGCATTCAGGACGTGTTTCCGCTGCCGGTGTTGGGCGTTTTAAACGAGCGTCCCTTTGGTCCCTGCTTTAATACGCGGGTAGATATTGATAAGCTGGAAGCAGCAATTTTAGCATTTATGGAAGATGATGAGGAAGAAACAAAGCATGCGGAAGGAACAAAAAGCAAATTATCCTGAGAGCGCCCGCGGAGCAGCGGCGCTTTTGGTGCGTATGGTGTTGGAGGACGGCGCTTATACGAATATCGCGCTGAACCAGTATCTGCGCGGCAGCAGATTGAGTGACCTTGACAGAAGGCTGGCAACAGAGCTGGTATACGGCACGGTGAAGGCCAGCGGTACGCTTGACTGGTATCTGGCGCAGTGCGTCAGCCGTCCGCTGGATAAGGTGGCCGGTGATATTCTGGCGATACTGCGCATCAGCACCTACCAGCTGCTGTATATGACGCGCATTCCTGCGTCGGCGGCAGTAAATGAGGCTGTGAAGCTGGCACGCTCGGTGAGCCATGAGGGCAGCGCCAAGTTCGTCAACGGCGTTCTGCGCGGTCTGCTGCGCAAGCAGGAGGCAGGTGCGTTCGTCCTGCCCGATGCCGAAAAGCAGGATGCCGATTATCTGTCGCTGCAGTATTACCATCCGCGCTGGCTGGTGAAGCGCTGGCTGGGACCGTGGGGACGCGGCGGCACTGAACGCCTGCTGGCGTTTGATAATACGGCTGCGCCGGTGTGCCTGCGTGCCAATACGCTGGTGACTACGCGCGACAAGCTGCTTGCTGATTTGGCGGAAATGGGCGCACAGGTGCGTGCTTCCGAATGGAGTCCCTACGGCATTGTGGCAGAGCATCTGCCGTCGCTGCATACACTTTTGGCAGCACTGCCGCAGCATTTTTATATTCAGGACGAAAGCTCCATGCTGGTAGCGCCGGTGTTGGTGCCGCAGCCCGGAATGCGCGTGCTGGATATGTGCAGCGCTCCCGGCGGCAAGGCAACGCACGTGGCACAGCTTATGCAGGATAAGGGCGAGGTTATCGCCTGCGATATCCACGAGCACAAGCTGGAGCTGATTGCCGAAAACGCTGCCCGTCTGGGTATGAAGAGCGTCAAAGCACTGCAGAACGATGCTCTGCAGCTGCGCAGCGAATGGCTGGGCGCGTTTGACAGAGTTTTGGTTGATGCACCCTGCTCCGGTCTGGGTGTGCTGCGCCGCCGTGCGGAAGCACGTTGGCGCAAGCAGCGTAAGGACTTGAAGCTGTTCCCGCCGCTGCAGCTGGCGATTTTAAAGAATGCCGCACAGTACGTGAAGGATGGCGGTACCATGGTTTACAGCACCTGCACGATTGAGCAGAGCGAAAACCATTATCTGGTAGAAGAGTTTTTAACGCAGCATCCCGAATGGCAGCGTGTGGAATTTACGCATCCGCTGACGGGTGAGCAGGTACAGGAGCTGCAGCTTCTGCCGCAGAATGACGGCATTGACGGCTTTTATATCTGTAAGCTGATGAAAAAGCAGTAATATAGAGGTAAGAGAATGCAAGATATTTTTGCTTTACCAATAGAAGAATTACAAGAATTATTTGTGGCGGCAGGACTGAAAAAGTTCCGTGCCAAGCAGGTGTTTCAATGGCTGTACCAAAAGTCGGTCTTTGATTTTGCCGCTATGCACAACCTGAGCAAGGCCGATATTACCGTGCTGCAGGAAAAATTTACCGTGCTGCCGCGCAGTCTGAAAATTTTGCGTGAGCAGAATTCCTCTGACGGCATGACGAGCAAGCTGCTCTTGGGCTTGCCGGACGGCAATTCGGTAGAAACTGTTCTGATGCACCATGATTACGGCTACAGCGTGTGCGTTTCCAGCCAGGTCGGCTGCGATATGCACTGTGCCTTCTGTGCCAGCGGCCTGAAGGGCGCTGTACGCAATCTGACGGCTGCGGAAATCGTGGCGCAGGTTTACCTGTTCAACGAGCGCCTGCGTGAGCAGGGCGCGATGGTGAGCAGAGTGGTGGTTATGGGCAGCGGTGAACCGATGCTGAACTTTGACAGCGTTTTGCAGGCGCTGGATTTTCTGCATCGCGAGGACACCTGCAACATGAGCTACCGCAACATGACGCTTTCCACCTGCGGCATCATTCCGGGCATCAAGCGCCTGGAGGAGCAGGGCAAGCCGATTAATCTGGCAATTTCGCTGCACGCAGTTAAAAATGAGCTGCGTACGGCGCTGATGCCTGTCAACAAGGGTTATCCCTTCGTGGATGTGCTGACAGCTGCCGAAAGCTACAGCAAGGCCAGCGGCAGGCAGATAACATATGAATATATTCTGTTGAAGGGAAAAAATGACAGTCCGCAGGACGCGGAGCTTTTGAGCAATTACCTGCGCTATAAGCAGGCATCCGTTAATCTGATACCGGCCAACCCGGTACCGGAGCAGGGCTTTGAGCGTCCGTCCAAAGCGGCAGTAGAACGCTTTTTGCGCATCCTGCAGAAAAACAGGATTAACGCTACCGTTCGTAAGGAGATGGGCAAGGATATTGATGCAGCCTGCGGTCAGCTGCGGGCTAAATTTGCCAAGGAACAGGAGCAAAAATAATGCAGGTAATCAGCAGAACCCATGTGGGCCTGGTCAGAGAGAATAATGAAGATGCGCTGCTGGTACGCGAGCCTTCTCTTTTTGCCGTTGCCGACGGCATGGGAGGCTATGCGGCAGGTGAAATTGCCAGCAGGTCTACTATTAAAGCCTTTGAGGCTGCGACACACAGCCTGCGCCATGAGCAGGAGGAACAGAATATCCGTAAGGTTATGCTGGAGGCCTTTGACAAGGCCAATACGCACGTTTATAAAATGGCGGTGAGCAACGAAAGCTATTCCGGCATGGGAACGACGATGACGGCGCTTTATCTGCCGGGGGACGGGCACGGCTACTGCTGCCATGTAGGCGACAGCAGACTGTATATGTTCCGCAACGACAAGCTGGAGCAGCTGACGCATGACCATACGCTGGTAGCAGATTTAAAGGAACAGGGAAAAATCACGGACGAGGAAGCCTTTGTACATCCGCAACGCAATATTTTGCTGCAAGCCCTGGGTGTCGAGGAAACAGTCAATGCTGATTTCTTTAGCTTCAGTCTGCAGGAGGGTGACAGGCTGCTGCTGTGCAGCGACGGTCTGTCCGACATGCTACGTGCAGCTGAAATCAGCCGGATTATAGGCTGTGCAGATCTGGAGCAGGCTGCGGACAAGCTGCTGGAGCAAAGCCTGGACAACGGCGGACGCGATAATGTGTCCCTGATTCTGATTGATTTAACTACGCAGGGGGAGGAAAGCTGTAATGGATAAAAATGGCAAGACCATCTTGAACGGACGCTATGAGATTATTCGTCCGATTGGCTATGGCGGTATGGCCGAAGTCTTTTTGGCCCACGACCAGCTTTTGGACCGTAATGTAGCCGTGAAAATGCTGCGTGACCAGTTCCTCGAGGACAACGAACTGCTGGAGCAGTTCCGCCGGGAGGCGAAATCCGCGGCGCGCCTGGTGCATCCGTATATCATCAATATCTATGATGTTGTGTCGGAGGGCAGCAATCAGTATATAGTTATGGAATATGTTGACGGTGTTACTCTGAAGGAGTATATGAAGGAGCACAAGCTGAGCCTGAATACTGTGCTGGAAATCGCTGTGCGACTTGCCGATGCACTGCAGCATGCTCACAGCCATAACATTATTCACTGTGATATCAAGCCGCAGAATATTTTGATTGATAAAAATATGAATCCTAAAATCGCTGATTTCGGTATTGCCAAAATGGTCACGAATCAGACGATGGTTTATTCCAAATCGGTGATGGGTTCAGTGCATTATATTTCACCGGAGCAGGCCTGTGGCGGTAAGATTACTGCCAGCAGCGATGTCTATTCCTTGGGCATAGTGCTCTTCGAAATGCTTACGGGTGAGGTTCCTTACGTTGGTACAACGGCTGTTTCTGTTGCTATGATGCATGTAGAAAAGCCTGTGCCGCAGCTGAAGGACTACATGGATAATGTTCCCGAGGGCATGCAGGAGATTATGGATAAGGCACTGGCGAAGCGCTGTGAGGACAGATATGCAAATGCCGGTCAGCTGCGTCGTGATCTGATGAACCTGAAGATGAAGCTCTTCCCGTTCAGCAGCGAGGACTATCATCAGGAGCTGGGCGCGGTGAAGTCCAACGGCAATGTTGTCGATAGCCCTGATGATGGTGCTACGGTGATTATGAAGCCGGTGCGCAGTGAGCTGCCGCCAAAGCAGGTAACTCCGGCTGTAACACAAGAGCCGGAAAAAATTCAGGAAAAGCAGGAAGCAATGCCTTCCGAAAAAACAGGGGATGAAAAACCGGTGGTTAAGAAAAAGCTGAATTATACCAAACTGATAGTAATGATTACTGCTGCGGTAGTAGCAATTTCACTGGTAGCGCACTTTATCTTCAACCGCAATCTGGCGGAGATTGAGGTGCCTAATGTTACCAATATGACGGTAGTAGAAGCACAGAAGCTGCTGGAGGAAAAGGAGTTTAAGGTAGAGCTGGAGGAAAAATACGGCGATCCTGATAAGTTTAAGCCCGGTACTGTTATGGAGCAGTCTCCGAAGGCCGGCGAAAAACGTAAGCAGGGCAGCCTTATTATCCTGACCATCTGTAAGGGTGCGGAGCTGAAGGCTGTGCCTGATGTTACGGGCATGTCGCTGTCGAAGGCGGAGCAGCAGCTGGCGGATGCAGGCTTTAAGGTCGGCAAGGTGACGCGCAAGCATGTGGACGGCGGTAAAATCGGCGCTGTACTCAGCCAGTCGCCGAAGGGCTTGGACAAGGCTCCAAAAGGAACTGCCATCGACCTGGTAATCAACGAGGGCGACAAGCAGGTTCCGAATATTATCGGCAAATCCATTGACGAAGCTAAGGGCATGCTGGAGCAGGCAGGCCTGAAGCTTGGTGAAATCAAAAAGGTTCAGGATGCCAACGCTAAGAAGAATGTAGTTTTGGCCTGCAACCCGGGTGTAGGCAGTAACCTTAACGACGGCGCGGCTGTAGCGATTACTGTAGCTGCCGGCGGCGATAAGAAGAGCGCCTACGTTGACTTTGTCGTACCGAGCGGCAAGCCTGCCAACGTGCGTATTGTACTGACGGATGATAACGGCACGGCAACACTGTACAGCGGTACACAAAACGGCAGCGTGCGTCTGCGTCAGAAGGTGGAATATGCAGGCAATGCCAAGGTTCAGTTCATCTGTGACGGCAAGCTCATTTCCGAAAGGAACCTGTAAACATGGCAGAGCTGCAGGGCAGAGTCCTGAAAAATTATAACGGCTATTATTACCTGAAGGTTGAGGGCGAAAGCGAGCCCTATACCTGTAAGGTAAAGGGGAAAATGAAGAAGAACCGGTTTTCGCTGGCAACAGGCGATATCGCCGGCTTTGAGGTAAGCAGCAGCGAAAAGCGCGAGGGGATGATTACCGGCGTGCTGCCGCGCAGAAATTTTCTGCCGCGTCCTACGCTGGCTAATCTGGATTTGTTTGTGGCAGCCTTTGCCTGTGCTGCGCCGGACTTCAGCTTTCTGTTGGCAGATAAGCTGCTGGCGTTGGCAGAGCTGGCGAAAATTCCTGCGATTTTGGTGCTTAACAAGGAGGATAACGCTCCTGCGGGCCTGATTGAGCGGGTAAAGGCAGTTTATGAGCCTATCGGCTACGAGGTTTATACTCTGTCGGCGCAGAACGGCACCGGCGTGGAGGCTTTGCGTGAGCGTCTGTGTGGTAAAATCTGCGCCTTTGGCGGACCTTCGGGCGTAGGCAAATCGTCTACCATCAACGCTATCGACAGCAGCGTTGATTTGCGCACGGGCGAGGTTAGCGAAAAAATCGGCCGTGGCAAGCATACTACACGCTATGCACAGCTGCTGCCGTTTGACGAAGGCTATATTGCGGACACTCCGGGCTTCGGCAATCTGCTGTTGGAGGGACTGACCGCCGAAATGGTGCTGGCCTCCTTCCGTGAGTTTGCCGATTATGAGGCAGGCTGCAGGTTCTGTCCCTGTACGCATACGCACGAGCCTGTATGCGGTGTAAAGGATGCTGTGGCTGCAGGAAGGATTTCTGCCAGCCGTTATGAATCATATTTGACAATGTTAGCAGAGGTAAAACTCCTGCAAGAGAAAGAGGGAAGAAAATGATGATTAAAGTTGCTCCATCAATTTTATCTGCCGATTTTGCATATCTGGCTGATGAAATCAAAAAAATTGAAGCTGCCGGCGCTGACTGGGTACACATCGATGTTATGGACGGCCAGTTTGTACCTAACCTGACCTTCGGTGCTCCTGTAGTGAAAAAAATCCGTAAGGTTACCGACCTGTTTTTCGACTGCCATCTGATGGTAGAAAATCCGGGAAAATACATTGCCGACTTCAAGGCTGCCGGTGCCGACCAGATTGTTGTGCATGTAGAAACCACAAAGCATCTGCACCGCTGCATCCAGCAGATTAAGGCTGAGGGCATGAAGGCGGGCGTTGCACTGAACCCTGCTACCAGCCTGAGTACGGTAGAAGAAATTCTGCCTTACGTTGACATGGTACTGCTGATGACCGTTAACCCCGGCTTCGGCGGCCAGAGCTTTATTGAAGGCGTAGTGCCGAAGATTGAGCGCTTGCATGCAATGATTACCGAGCGTGGCCTGAACGTGGATATTCAGGTTGATGGCGGCGTTAATGCCGAAACCTCCAAGCTGGTGAAGGCTGCCGGTGCCAACGTATTGGTAGCAGGCTCCTATGTTTACGGCGCTGAGGATACCGCTGCCGCTATTGCCAGTCTGAAATAGTATTCAGAGATTATTGAACAGTAAATAGCGTTCGGAGAATAAGAAAAACCGTCCTTTCCCGCTATCTGCAAAAATACAGACAGGGAAGGACGGTTTTGTTTTGCTTTTTGTGTTATTTTTTTTTGCTATCGTTAGCTTTTTGCCAGATATACCACACTGCGAGCGAGCGCCAGGGACGCCAGCTTTCTGTTAGTGTATTGATTTTGCCGCGTTTGGGAATTTCGCTCAGATTAAGCATTTTCTGCAGCTCTTTCTTGAAGATGAAGTCAGCGCTGGGAACAACGTCCGTGCGGCACAGAGCCAGCAGCAGAAACATTTCGATGGTCCATTGGCCGAGGCCGCGGATTTGCATCAGCTGCTTGGTAATCTGGCTGTCGGTCATATTATCGAACTTATCCATGGTTACGCTGCCGTTGATCACTGCTTCGGCAAAGCTGCGCAGGTAATCTACCTTTTGCTTAACCAGACCGATGCTGAGCAGGTCCTCAGCGGAAGCATTAAGCACTGCCTGCGGCGTAATGGGATTGCCGGTGAGGCCTTCGAGCTTTTGCATCAGCTCCTGGCTGACATCAGGCGGCAGCTGTTGGGCAATAATACCGGTCAATAATATAGTAAAAAATACTTCTTTGGATTTTGGCTTTAACGGACAGGGCGAATAACGGTCAACTAACGGGGCGAGCTCTGGAACGTTTTCACGCAGATAGCGGTCACCGACGGACCAATCTGGGGTTTGGCACATAAGCATCCTCCTTTTGTTTACTTTCTTACAATATTATAATACGAAAACGGCGGTTAGACAAACGAAAAAAATGCGAAAAAATAGCAATAAAAGCAGTTTTCTATGAACGAAGTCTTTCAGATTTGCTTTTTCTTTAAATCATGAAGAAAAATAAAAAACGGCGGCAACGCAGATTAATATTTGCACTTTTTTCTTCAAAGCTGTATAATTAGTCTGATTGACAATCTATATTTGTAATTAAAATGTAAGGAGACGATGAAATGTCTGAAGTCAGAGTAAGATTTGCTCCCAGTCCTACTGGGTATTTACATATTGGTGGTGCGCGTACTGCGCTGTTTAACTGGCTGTTTGCCCGCAAAATGGGTGGCAAGCTGATTCTGCGTATTGAGGATACCGATATTGAACGTCTGAAAGAGGATTCCGTGAGCCAAATCCTTACCAGCCTGAAATGGTTGGGCATCAACTGGGATGAAGGCCCGGAGGCCGGCGGTGAATACGGTCCTTACTATCAGTCCGAGCGCTTTGATATTTACAGAAAATATGCTCAGCAGCTGCTGGACGAAGGCAAAGCATACTACTGCTTCTGCACTACCGAGGATCTGGCTGCACAACGTGAAAAGCAACGCGCTGCTAAGCAACCGTTCCGCTATGCACGTACCTGCCGCGATATTCCGGCAGAAGAGGCTAAAGCACGCATCGCTGCAGGCGAACCGTATTCTATCCGTATCAAGATTCCTGCCGAAGGCAGCATCACCGTGCATGATCTGATTCATGGCGAAGTTACCTTTAACATGGACCAGTTCGACGATTTCGTAATTGTAAAATCCAACGGTATTCCTACCTATAACTTTGCTGTTTGTGTCGATGACCATCTGATGGGCATGACTCACGTACTGCGTGCCGAGGAGCATCTTTCCAACACTCCGAAGCAGCTGCTGGTTTACGAAGCACTGGGCTGGGAGCCGCCTAAGTTCGGTCATATGCCGATGATTCTGGCTATGGACCGTTCCAAGCTGAGCAAACGCCACGGTGCAACCTCCGTTGAAGAATTCCGCAGCCAAGGCTACCTGCCGGAAGCTATCATCAACTATCTGACTCTGCTTGGCTGGGGCCCCGGCGATGAACGCGAAATCTTCACTCTGGAAGAAACCGTTAAGCTGTTTGAGCTGGAGCAGATGAGCAAAAAGGCTGCTATTTATGACACCAAAAAGCTCACCTGGATGAACGGCCAATATCTGTCCGAGCTGCCGCTGGAAAAAATTCTGCCGGATGCTAAGCCCTTCTTCGTGAAAGACGGTCTGGTAACCGAAGAATGGTTTAACGATGCTGCTAACGAAGCATATTTTGAAAAGCTCGTAGACGTTGTACGTGTACGTGTTAAAACTCTGCAGGAGGTTGCCGATGCTTCCACCTACTTCTTCAAGGATATTGAAGAATACGATGAAAAGGGTGTAGCTAAGCACTTTAAGGCAGAAAATATTCCTGTACTGGAGCAGTGCATTGCAGCAATTAAGGCTGATGATGTATATGATCTGGCTTCTACCGAAGCAGCCTATAACAAAATTGCTGCCGACAATGGTCTGGCTCTGGGCAAGGTTATCCATCCGACTCGTCTGGCTCTGACCGGACGCACCGTAAGCCCAGGTATGTTTGACGTTATGGTTCTGCTGGGTAAGGAAAGAACTCTAGCACGTCTGGAAAAGGCTGTTGAGTTCATTAAAAGTTTATGATTGTAAAATAGCGATTGGCGGCTTGTTTTAGCGCGATTGCTTTAATTAAGCAGGAGGGCTTTCTTCCTGCTTAATTTTTACCAAGAGGTTCAAGGCTTGGGCAATGTTTTTGGAAAGGAGCTGCAGGCTATGAAAATCCTGTTGACAACATTATTGTGCTTATGTTTATCTCTGCCGGTGCTGGCAGACCAGCAGACAACGGTGCTTACCGAACAGACCTCTGTCGGCAAGGCAACGGCAACGCTGCCTTATATCGACGGCAGTAATTCCGCTGAGCTGGAAAAACAGGCCAACGCTATGGTGCGCGATGCTGCAGCTAAGCTGGTCAAGGAGGTAGGCGGTCAGGGAAGTGTAACCTATAAGGTGATGCTGAACCGTCCGAGTCTGGTGAGCCTGCTGCTGGAGGCAGACAACGGCGGACGCAAGGCATATGCCGGACTGAATCTTGATTTGACCACCGGCAAGGAGTTCGAGGTTACGGATTTCTTTGTCGATAATGATAACGTAAAGGCAGCTTTGGGCAATTATGATAATGTGCTCTTCGGCGAAGAGGGCTTGTTTGTGCGCAGCAAGAAAAATGCTGCCTACAGCAGCTTTGTGCCCTACAGGGATGTAGTTACCTCCCTGCGTATCGGCGAAGCAGGACGTTTGCTGCAGCTGGCGAAAATTACCGATAAGGCTGCAGGAAAAACACTGCGTCTGCCTGCAAGCGGACTTATGGCGCTGAAGCTGGACAGCAATCCTTCCACCGGCTACGGCTGGCAATTTGCCTGCAGCTCACCGGCAGTAAGCAAGGTAGGCAGCTCGTTTACCATTCCGCGCGGTGATGAGGAAAGAATGGGTGCGCCCGGCGTTGAAATTCTGGTGCTGGCGGTTACCAAGCCCGGTACCTATAATATCCGCATGGATTATAAGCGCTCTTGGGAAAAAATGAGCCTACAAAGCTTTAACTTTACCGTTATCGCAGAATAAGCTAGAGGATGTGTTTATGGAAAAAGCATCAGTTTCTGTAAAAATATATAATAGTACCTATGCATTAACGACCTCTGCTTCCGAAGAACAGGTGCTGAAAATAGCAGCAGAGGTAGACAGAAGAATGCAGGAGCTGGCAGAAAGCAAAAAGCTGCTGCAGACAGATAAAATCGCCATCTGGACGGCGCTCGACCTGGCTGCAGACAGACTGGAGCTGCAGGAAAAATGCGTTGCTCTGAAACAGGAAATGCAGCAGCAATCCGTGGCAGCGGAGCAAAAAATGCAGGAAAAATGCGCTGCGATGGAGCAGGAGCTGCAGCAAAAGTGCGCAGTAGCAGAACAGAAAATGCAGGAAAAATATGCTGCGCTCGAGCAGGAACTGCAGCAAAGAAATGCTGTGCTGGCAGAAGAGCTGCAAAGCCTGCAGGCCAGATATGACAGACTGCTGGCAGCAGTGCGTGAAAGGTAGATAACATATGGAAAAGAAAACAATAGAACTGCTTGCTCCCGCAGGCAGCTGGGAAGCATTGGAGGCAGCGGTAAACGCCGGCGCTGATGCTGTATATATGGGCGGTAAAGCCTTTGGCGCACGTGCCTATGCCAGCAATTTTGATGAAGAGGAAATGGCGAAGGCGGTGTATTTTGCGCATATGCACCATGTGCGCCTGTATATTACCGTCAATACTTTGGTTGATGACAGCGAGCTGGAGGCTTTATCCGCTTACCTGCTGTTTTTGAATAACGTAGGCGTAGACGGACTCATTGTGCAGGATTTGGGCGTTATCCGCCTGGCGCAGAAAATTGTGCCGGAGCTGCCGTTGCATGCCAGCACGCAGATGAGCATTACCAACAGCAGCGGTGTAGACTTCGCTATGGGTGCAGGCATGGAGCGCAGCGTATTGGCACGCGAGCTGAGCCTGAAGGAAATCGGCGCAGCCTGCAGTCGTGGCAGTGAAATCGAAACCTTTATCCATGGCGCTTTGTGCGTATGCTACAGCGGTCAATGCCTGATGAGCAGCCTTATCGGCGGCCGCAGCGGCAACCGCGGACGCTGTGCCCAGCCTTGCCGTTTGCCGTATAAGCTGCTCAACGCGAAGGATGAGGATATGCTGAAGGGCAAGGATGCAGGCCAGTATCTGCTGAGCCCCAAAGATATGAATACCTTGAGCATTTTGCCGCAGCTGATTGACGCAGGTGTTGTATCCTACAAAATAGAAGGACGCATGAAGCGTCCGGAATATGTTGCGGTAGTAGTAGATGCTTACCGCCGTGCGATTGACAGCTATCTTGCCGGTGACTACAATGTACCGGAGGAGGATTTGGCGAATATCGAGCAAATCTTCAATCGTGACTTTACCACCGCTTATCTGGAGCGTCGTCCAGGACGCACGATGATGAGCGACCGCCGTCCCAACAACCGCGGCGTGCTTATCGGCCGTGTAGCGAAGCTGAACAAAAACCGTAATAAGGCAGTTATCAAGCTGGATAAAGAGCTGCATCTGGGTGACGGACTGGAATTCTGGGTAAGCGTCGGCGGACGTGTGGGCACCACCGTTACGGATATGCTGTGCAGTGGCAATAATGTGCAGAGCGCTGCTCCCGGCCAGCAGGTAACGATTGATGTGCCTAACGGAGTACGTTTGAATGACCGCGTTTTCCGTACTCTCGACAGCAGATTGATGAGCTATGCGCAGCAGTTCTTCGGACCGGACGCTAAAAAACGCATTCCGGTAGATGCCGTTGTTACTGCACGTCTGGGCGAGCCCATGACCGTTACGCTGACGGATGATGAAGGCAATGTCGGATACGGCGAAACCGATTTTATCGTAGAGGCAGCACGCAAGCGTGCGCTGGATGAGGCCGGTGTGCGCAAGCAACTGGACCGCCTCGGTACGACAGAATATTTCCTGAACAGCCTGATTTTTGAGCATGATGAAAATGTTATGGTGCCGATGAGCGAAATGAACGAAGCACGCCGTATGGCATGCGAGGCACTGGATGCAGCGCGTCTGAATGCCTTCGCACCGGCGCGCACAGCGGTGCACAGCTTCAGCGAGCAATTAGTGCCACAGGCACATAAGGCTAAACAGCATGAATCCGTTCTGGTAGTGCATTGCGACAGCGTTGAGAAGGTCAATGCTGCGTTGCAGGCAGGTGCTGAACGCATTCTCTTTGGCGGTGACTGCTTCAATCATCAGCTGCCGTCAGAGGCGGATTATGCTAAGGCTGCCAAGCTGGTGCGCAAGGCAGGCCGTCAGCTGGCATTTGCTACTCCGCGTATCATCAAGGAAGCACAGCTGGCATATTTCGATAAGCTCTTCACTCTGTGGGAAGAGCTGCAACCGGATTTTGTTTACATCAACAACAACGGCCTGTGGCCCTTGGCGAAGAAGCATGCAGCGCTTAATTTGGTAGCAGATATGTCTTTGAACATTTTCAACAGCCAGACACTGCAGTTCTGGCAGGAGCAGGGCGCTGCAGGCGCAGTGCTCAGCCCCGAGCTGACTATGGCGCAGGTAGAGCATCTTGTGAGCGTCAGCCCGCTGCCTTTGGAGTGCATGATTCAGGGACGTTTGGAAATGATGGTTTCCGAATACTGTGTAGGCGGCAGCTTCCTGGGTGCGTTGGATAAGGGTGCCTGCAAGTTTAACTGTGCAGAGCCTTTGTTCTTGGGTGACCGCAAGGATGCACGCTTCCCGATTGTGACGGACCAATTCTGCCGCATGCATATTCTGAATGCACATGAGCTTTCGATGACTGCCAATGTGCAGCATATGGCGGAAGCAGGCGTAGCGGCGCTGAGAATTGACGGCCGTGATTACGATGCAGCACGCTTGGGCGAGCTTGTGGCGCTGTACCGCAAGATTCTCGGCGGTGCGGTGGAGGCACCGGAAAATCTGCCGGGTACTACAAGAGGCCACTATTTCAGAGGCGTAATGTAAAAGTAAATGTCAGCTTGCGAAGCTGAATAAATTGAATAAGTCAAGGCTCCTGTCAGCAATCGCCGGCAGGGGCTTTTTGTCACATGTACAATTTGCTTGTCTAAGCATTTTTATATGCTTTATTATAAAAATCAGAGATAGTTTTCAGGCTATAGCAATCATATGCAGCAGAAAAATTTGCCTGCATCTTTCCGTTCCTGCCCAATCTATGATATAATACTAAAGTTATAGAGAAAAACGACCATAAGGTCAGAAGATAAATTTTAGAGGAAAAGAGGAATGTGAAATGACAAATGGATTTGCAGCCTTAAAAGTTTGTGCCCACACCGTAGAGCAGCTTCAGAAAATGGGCATCAAAAAGCCGATGCCGGTACAGGAGCAGGCTATCCCGGCGCTGTTTGCCGGACGTGACGTAATCGCCCGTGCGCAGACAGGTACAGGCAAGACACTGGCGTTCTTAGTGCCGTTGGCGGAAAAAATCGATACTGCCAAAAGCTACGTGCAGGCTTTGGTAATTACGCCGACGCGTGAGCTGGCACAGCAGATTGCTACCGAAATGAAAAAAATCCTGGGCGAAAGTGATATCAAGGTACTGGCTGTTACCGGCGGACGCGATTTCGAAACGCAAAAATATAAGCTGGAGGGACGCAGCCATGTGCTGATCGGTACTCCCGGACGCTTGCTGGACCACATCCGCAAGGGCAACACCGACCTTGGCGGCGTGCGCTATCTGGTACTGGACGAGGTTGACGAAATGCTGCAGCAGGGCTTTATGGATGAAGCGCTGGAGCTGATTGCTATGACTGCGCCGGAGCATCAGACGATGCTTTGCTCCGCAACTCTGTCGGAAGAGGTGCGCAAGCTGGGACGCAAGCTGACGAAAAACTGCGCGCTTATTGATATCAATCCTGATCAGGCTACCGTTGAAAAAATCAAGCAAATTTGCCTGAAAACAACCGACGAATATAAGAATAAGGCTGTGGCAGCGCTCATTGACCGACTGAATCCTTATCTGATGATTGTTTTCTGCATGAGCAAGGAGCGCACCAAGGAGCTGGGCGACTGGCTGGGAATGCAGGGTTATAACGTTGATGTACTGCATGGCGAAATGTCTCCCGCCAAGCGCAAAACTGTTATGAAGGCCTTCCGTGATGCTAAGATTCAGATTCTTGTTGCCAGCGATCTGGCTGCCCGCGGTTTAGATGTTGAGGGTGTAACTCATGTTGTGAACTACGATATTCCGCATGATGTCGACTGGTATGTTCACCGCATCGGCCGTACAGGACGTGCAGGCAATGAGGGCGAAGCAATTACGCTTTATACTGCCGACGAGGTTAAATGGCTGCGTAATATCGAAACTAAGCTGGGAATTCTGATGGAACGCCAAAACCTGGAGGGCGGTGTTGTGGCACGTCGCGTTGCTGTGGCTGCCAAAAAGAAAAAGCCCGCAGGACCTAAGCGCGGACGCAATTCCGTTGTTGATAAGCGCAAGGCTCCCAAAACCGGCAGCAACCGCCGTCAGGGTGCTAAAAAAGGCAAATAAGCCTGCTTAGAATTTTTAATCAAAGAATTATGGATGCTTCTCTTGCTTTACAGAGAGGCATCCATTTTTTCTTATGCTGCAGAAGAATGTAACTTATGAGCCTATGTACATTTTTTCTCTTTTCAAGTATAGAAAAAATATGGTAAAATATAATGGAATAGGTATGCAATAAAAAAGAACAGGAGGGCAGTATATGTTGACAATTCGTGAATATAAGCAGGCAACAACCCTGGAGGAGGCCTGGCAGCTGAACCAGAAGCGTCCTAACCGCGTGCTTGGCGGTATGCTGTGGATGCGCCTGAGCAAGGGCAATGTGCAGACAGCGATTGATTTGTCGGCTTTAGGCCTGGATACAATAGAGGAAACAGAAACGGAATTTCGCATCGGTGCGATGGTGAGCTTGCGCCAGCTGGAGCTGCATGCAGGCTTTACTGCTTACAGTGAGGGAGCAAATAAGGAGGCGCTGCGCCATATTGTAGGTGTGCAGTTCCGCAATCTTGCTACCGTAGGCGGCAGTGTGTTCGGACGCTTCGGCTTTTCGGATGTGCTGACCTTGCTTTTGGTTATGGACAGCTATGTGGAATTATACAAGGGCGGTATTGTGCCGTTGGCAGATTTTGTGAATATGCCGTATGACAGAGATATTCTGGTGCGTGTTATCGTCAAAAAGACGGCAGCACATTACAGCTATAAATCCGTGCGTATCAGCAAGACCGATTTTCCGGTGCTGACCTGCGCGGCGGCGCTGACGCAGGAAGGCGTGCAGGTTGCAGTGGGCGCACGTCCGGCGAAGGCTGCGCTGGTGAAGGATGCAGAGCAGCTCGCAACTTTGCCTATGACTGCCGAGAAGGCGCAGGCCTTTGCGGAATATGCTGCAGGCTTACTGCCGACGGAAACCAATCCGCGTGGCAGTGCTGCGTACCGTACACACCTGATTAAGGTGCTGATAGCAAGATGTTTAACAGAACTGGGAGGTAAGGCCTGATGGAGATAACCTTAACCTTAAATGGCAAAAAGCTGACCCGTATGGTGGAGGCTGATACAGTTTTACTCGATTTTCTGCGCAAGGAAGGCTGCTACAGCGTGAAGCGCGGCTGTGACACTACCAACTGCGGTTTGTGCACTGTATTTATGGATGATAAACCGGTGCTTTCCTGTGCTATCCTGGCAGCGCGTGCTGCAGGCCACAGCATCGTAACGATGGAGGGAATGCAACAGGAGGCAGCGGAATTCGGTGCCTTTATTGCAGACCAGGGCGCGGAGCAGTGCGGCTTCTGCAACCCCGGCATGATTATGAACGCTATCGCACTGCTGCGTGAAAACAGTGAGCCTACGGAAGAAGAAATCAAGGAATTTTTGGCAGGCAACCTGTGCCGCTGCTCCGGCTATGAGGGACAGCTGCGCGGAATCCAGAATTTTATCGCCTGGAAAAAAGCTCAGGCACAGGCATAAGGAGGGGAGCTGCAGATGAAAATAGTTAACCAATCCTACCGCAAAAAGGACGCAATGCAGCTGGTGACAGGCCAGCCTGTCTACACCGATGACCTGGTACCTAACGATTGCCTGCTTGTCAAGGTGCTGCGTTCTCCGCATGCGAATGCAATTATTGAAAGCATCAACACCGCTATTGCAGCGAAGGTGCCTGATATCGAAGCAATTTATACCTGGGAGGACGTGGACCAGGACGGCGAGCGCTGCACCTACGCAGGCCAGACCTATCCCGAACCGAGTCCCTATGACCGCCTGCTGCTGGACCGTCATGTACGCTTTGTCGGTGATATCGTAGCGATTGTTGCCGGCAAAACGGAAAAGGCTGTCGACAAGGCGCTGTCTTTGATTAAAGTAAAATACCAGCTGCTGGATGCAGTGCTTGACTTCCGCACTGCGCTGGATAACCCTGTGCTCGTGCATCCGGAGGATACCTGGAAGGCGAACTGCCCGGTTGGTGCCGACAATAAGCGTAACCTGTGCGCCCATGAGGTTATCGAGGACGGTGAGGTTGATAAGATTCTGGCGGAATGCGATGTTGTTATCGACCAGACTACTCATACCAAAGCTGTACAGCAGGATATGATGGAGCCTTTCGTAACCTACTGTTCTATTGATACCTACGGCCGTCTGAACATCCTCAGCTCTACGCAGATTGTTTTCCACTGCCGCCGCATTATTGCAAATGCGCTGCATATCCCCAAAACCATGGTACGCGTGGTTAAACCGCGTATCGGTGGCGGCTTCGGCGCTAAGCAGAGCTGTGTAAGCGAAATGTATCCGGCCTTTGTTACCTGGAAAACCAAAAAGCCGAGTAAGATGATTTTCTCGCGTTATGAATGTCATATAGCTTCCAGCCCGCGTCACGAGATGGAGGTGCGCGTGCGTCTTGGTGCTACTAAAGAAGGAAAAATCCGCGCGATTGATTTATATACTCTTTCCAATACCGGTGCTTACGGTGAGCACGGTCCCACGACCGTCGGCCTTTCCGGTCATAAGTCTATTCCTCTGTACCGTACCGAGGCCTTCCGCTTCGGCTTTGACGTAGTTTACACCAACCTGCAGGCTGCAGGTGCATATCGCGGCTACGGCGCTCCTCAAGGCATTTTTGCTGTAGAGTCCGCAGTGAACGAGCTGGCAGCACGTCTGAAGATGGACCCGATTAAGCTGCGTGAGATGAATATTACGCGCGAGGGCGATATCATGCCTGCTTATTACGGTGCGCCTAACACTAGCTGTGCGCTGGACCGCTGCCTGGAGCAGGTACGCGAGATGAGCGGTTGGGAGCAGAAGTTCCCGCTGCAGCAGCTCCAGGATGGCAAGGTACGCACAATGGGCGTAGCTATTGCGATGCAGGGCAGCGCCATTCCTTACTGCGATGTCGGCGGTGCAACCCTAAAAATCAACGATGAGGGACATTACACACTGCTGATCGGTGCTGCCGATATGGGCACCGGCTGCGATACCGTTCTGGCGCAGATGGCAGCAGAGGTTTTGGAATGTGATTATGATAACATTACCGTATTCGGTGCGGATACCGACGCTTCTCCCTATGACTCCGGTTCCTATGCATCAAGCACGACATATATTACAGGCAAGGCCGTAGAAATCTGTGCTCAGCGTTTACGCGGCAAGATTTGCCAGCTGGGCGCAAGACTTTTGGAATGCGGCACGGATCGGGTTGTCTTTGACGGACGCGAGGTGCGTGATACCGTCAGCGATAAGACTGTGAGCCTTGTTGATATTGCTACCGCTTCTATGGTTAATAACGATATCGCTCTGGAAGAAACCGTAGAGCAGAACAGTGTACTGTCCCCGCCGCCGTTTATGGCCGGTGTGGCCGAGGTTGAAACCGATTTGCTGACAGGCGAAGCACAGGTAGTAAACTTCTACGCATCTGTTGACTGCGGTACTCCTGTTAATCCGCATCTGGCGAAGGTACAGACTGAGGGCGGTATTCTGCAGGGCATCGGCATGGCGCTGATGGAAAACGTAACCTACAGTCCTAAGGGACGTATTTACGAAAACTCCTTCATGCAGTACAAGGTTCCCTGCCGCGAGGATATCGGTCATATCTATGTTGACTTTGCCAGCAGCTATGAGCAAAGCGGTCCCTTCGGTGCCAAATCCGTAGGCGAGCTGGTAATCAATACTCCGGCTCCGGCGATTGCCGACGCAATTTATCAGGCAACCGGCAAGCGCTTCATGACGCTGCCGATTACCCCGGAAAAAATTGCCATGGGCGTTGACGAAGAATAAGATTTTTATTTATTTATCTTTTTAGCCAGAAGACTCCTACCTCTTAGGTGGGAGATGAATAGCGGTTCGCCGAAAATGCTGCAATCAATATCCTTAATGAAGGATTAAAGTATTTGTAGATAATAACATCTGGGTGGGACATCATCCAGTAGGAGAGAATCAGTAAGACCTATATCCTGCTTGCAGGAATGGCATGGCTCGTTTGTATCCTAGAATCCCCCCACTTTAAATACCGTAGGTATTAAGTGGTGGGAGTATGTCAATACAGTTCAGGCAGAGAACAGTGAGGTTCAGACAAAAGTGTTGGAGAAATACTTTCATTTGTAATATAATTAAAAGAAATATAGCTTATGTTATTTGGAAAAAGCTTAGAGAAGAGCATTACTTTATAAACTAGAATCAGTAAATTTTAGTGACAAAGGAGCGGATAAGCATGGGCATATATAGAAAGGTATTACGCTATGGCTTGAAAAAGCAGGCGGAGGCTAGTCAGGGCAGCTTGGCAAGGACTGCTGACAGACTGAGGATTTTAAGTTCAGTGCTGGCAGCAGGCTTTGTTGTGCTGCCATTTTTTTGCGGTGAAGCATTCGCTGCCGGCAGCATTGTGCGCGTGGACAGCGACAAGAATCTTATGCAGTCGGGCAGAGCAGATATTTATGCAGAGTCAGTGCATGGCGACGTAGGCCTGAACCGCTTTAAGGATTTCAAGGTGGAAAACCAGGAGCTGGCAAATCTGTATTTTCAGCAGGCGAAGGACAGCGCTGTCTTTAATACCCTGGTCAATACGGTGGACAGCAGAATTGATATTAATGGTACGGTGAATGCCATCCGTGACAACAAGGTTGGCGGCAATCTGTATTTTTTGAGCAAGGACGGCATGATTGTGGGCACGAGCGGCGTGGTTAACGCCGGCTCGCTGACGGTGCTTGCTGCGGAAAACAGCTTTGAGAATGCGAAGGCTGCCAGTGAGGCCCTGCAGAAGCAGAATTGGGAGCTGAGCTCTAAGGGTACTATTGATGTAAGCGGCACGCTCAATACTGCTACAGGCATCGACCTGCGCGCGGCTTATATCAACGTGGCGAAGGCTAAAGGCTCGAGCTTTGCACCGCAGCTGCGTACAGGCATGCTTTTTTATACGACGGTGAATACCGATGGTCTGGTCAGCAATGCGGCCGTGAAGGACGGCAGGCTGACGGCGACGGTGGACAGCAGCGGCAATATTGTGATTGCCGACCCGAACGATGCGGATAATGCTGCGCTCAAGGGCGATGGCAGCATCAAGCTGCAGGCTTCGGCAACGAAGAAGAATGCAGCGCAGATGTTTTTAAATTCTGATAGCCTGAAAAATACCGTGGAGGCGAAGGTGAATATCGCTGAGGGTGCCAAGCTGGACGCTGCCGGTGATGTGCTGGTGAGCGCTGAGGCAACGCATGACAGCAACCGTAATGTGGTCGAGATTCTCGATATTGCGGCCTTCGCCAAGGCCGACGTAAAGGTTGACGGCGAGCTGAAGGGACGCAATATTACCGTTACAGCCAACGCTGTGAACAGTCTGGACAGCAAGAATTTGAAGAGCATTTACGACGGTCTTGACAGAACAGCGGAGGAGATTACCAACGCTATGGGCTATAAGATTACGGTCAACGATGCGTTGGCAGATGCGATTGGCTCGACGCTGGAGGACAGAGGCGTCTTTGGCAAGGGCGGCAAGTATTTCGATACTGTGAATAATGTTATCGAGCAGCTGTATATGCCCTTTGGCTTTGCTAATGCAGAAGCGACGATTAGCGTGGGCAGCGCAGGCAAGTTCACTGCGTCCGAGAATATCAGTGCAGCAGCGAACAGCACAGCGAGCAACAATTTTAAGGTTGAGATTCAGCCGAAGCTGCAGCAGGGTGACGCCAACAAGCTGAAGTATTTTACCGGCGGCTTTGTTTATGTAGATACGGACAGCAAGGCGACGGTGAATATCTACGGCAAGCTGAAGGCAGAGAAGAATCTGGCAGTAACTGCCAAGGCTGTGGATACAAGCATCGGCACGATGGTGGTGAAGCCACCGCGCATTCTGGATAACGGTCAGGGCGGTGACAGCAAGGACGATGGCTCGTTCTATACTGGACTGGCGATGGCGATGAACTTTCAGAACAGCGCTGCCGTGGTTAACCTTGGTACAGCAGGCTCAGCGGCGAAGGATAAAAATAATCCGCTGCTCAAGGCCGGCGGTGCGCTGACAGTTAATGCAGTGAATGTGAACACCCTCGCAAGCACTGCTTCCATAACGGTTAAAGAAAATACGCCGCTCAATACGGCTATCAACATCTCCAGCACGCAGGGCAAGGCTGTTATCAATGACAATGCAGCGCTTGAGGGCGCGCAGGTACAGCTGAACAGCAAGCATATGCTCAATAAGCTTAGCGTGACGGCAGACTCTTCGATAGGGCCGGAGCTGTCGGGCAGTCAGTGGGTGGTCAACACGCCGCAGGCGAAGCATGGTCTGGATGAGCTGCGTAAATTCCTCTCCGGTGTCAACGAAGGACCGAAGGTCAGCGCAGCAGCCGGTCCCAATATCAAGAAGGATAAAAAGACCTGGGACCAATATTTCAATTTTGGTATGAGCTTTGGTTTGGCGCTGGTGGATAACGAGGCGCGGACGAATATCGCTGCAGGTGTGCCGATTACGGCTACAGGCGGCAATCTGGCGCTTACAGCCGCAGTCAGCATTGGAGATTCGCAATTTGCGACGAAAAACCTGCTCAATGCGGCGAACCGCGATGATCCCTTAGGCGTTAGTGCGGCTATAGGCGTGGAGGATATGCACAATACGGCAGAGGTGAATGCTGCGGAGGATAGCGGCTCGGAGCTGGCAGCTAAGGGCAATATCAATATTACTGCCAATGTAGATAATTCCTACCAGCGCGTCAATAAGCTGGTGGATGCTGTGAAGTCAGGCTGGGAAAGCTTCTATAACTATTGGTCGACGGGCGGCAAGCTTGAGGATGATGCTGCTAGTGATGCCAAGGCGAAGGTGCAGCAGATCGAGACGATTGTTGCTGATATCCTGACTATGGCCAGCAAAAACTCGGCGGAAGCTTTTGTTAAAGATAAGCAGTTTGCGATGAAATCAAAGGCTGCCATGGAAATACTGACGGAGCTGACAGGTGCGACCGAGCTGAAGAATGCGCTCGAGAATCTGCTCAATGCGTCTAATTATGCGAATATGTACGTTTCCGCTTCGACGGACAAGCCGCTCATGAGCAAGCCCGATATCACGACGATGATTACAGGCACGGTCGGTGTGCAGAATCTTGCGAACAACGCCAAGGTGAATATCGGTGCGCACAAAAGGCTGACGGCCGGGGCAGATGTGGCACTGGCTGCGTCCGTAACGGAGCAGAATGCTCTGCTCGCAGGCAAGTGGCAGCTAATTCCCGATATTTTTACGAATGATGCAGGCCAAAACGGTCTGGGTGCGTCGGTGGGCGTGCAGAACGCTGCCAATAAGAGCGAGGTGCGCGTCAATAATGGCGTAGGCATCAGTGCTGGCAGCGGTGCTGTCGCTATGCAGACGGCCAACGATATTATCAATACCTCGCTCGTCATGGGCGGTGCGAAAACCAGCTCGCTGGGCATCACGGGCATGGTGAACTATGTAGGCGGCTCGTCGGCAGCAGAAACGCTGGTCGATGACGACGTCAGCTTAAGTGCGGCCAAAAAGCTGCGGCTGGCGGCAGCCAACGACACTGTGCTGACAGCAGTAACAGGTGACTTTGGCTATTCCCAAGGCAGCTCTGTCGGCGTGAGCACGAGCGTTATTGATTATAATGTCAAGACGCTGGCGCAGCTGCGCAATCTTGAAGGCACGGACAGCGCAGGCAAGGGCAGCATCACTGCGAGTGCGCTGGAGGTGAACGCGCACACCGACGGCGTTATCAACAACTTTGCTTTGGCAGGCGTGGCGAGCAAGAGCAGCAACGTGAATAAGGACGCAGGCGGTGTGAGCACGTCTACCTCGGACGGCAAGGCTAAGGAGGGCGTGGAGAAGGCCGAGGTGAAGGCAGAAGAGAAAAAAGATGACACCAGTGCAGGCGGCAGCGATAAAAATGATGATAAGGTGCAGGGTACCTTGCGTGCAGGCGGCGATAAAAAGAACGACAGCAAGAAGCTGGAGGAAAGCGTTATCAAGGTTGATGCCGCAGGCAGTGTTGCGTGGAACTATGTGAAGGATGAAACAGACGCTTCAATAGATAATGTTCAGATAGAGCTGCTGCGTCCCGCAGGCACTGATAAGACCACGAGCGTGGCTATTGCGGCGGAGGACAGCTCCTACATTGGCGCGTACAGCGGCTCTGCTGCCTTGAGCAAGTTTGGCTTTGCGGGAGAGAAAGCCAGCTCGACGAAGTTCGAAGGCATGCTGAGCGGTGCGATAGCGGTCAACGATGTGCATAAGTCGACCACGAGCGCTTTGCGCCGCGCCGAGTTTAATAATGCGGACAACGTGACGAATCTGGCGCAGAACAGCGGCGCACAGGCAGCAGCAGGCTTAGCCATGGGCGTGGAGCTGGGCAAGCGTGCAGGCAGCGTGGATATCAATCTTGGCGGCTCCGGCTCGGCCAACTATGTGGACAGCACGGTGCTGGCCGAAATGACGGGCAATGTCATGAAGAACGGTGCGCTGAACGTGAGCAACGTTGCCTATGACAAGGATGTGCAGGCTGGCGGCGGCATTAATTTTGAGTTTTCACGCGGCAATGCGGCGGCAGGCGCAGCCATCAGCATCAGTGATGTGGACAACAAAATCAGCGCCGTAATGCAGGACAACCGTATTGGCACGCAGGATAAATTAGCCGGCAGCATCAGCAATCTGGCCTTGAGCAATCTGGTGCAGGTTGGCACAGCAACGTCCATCGGCGTGCTGGTGGGCAGCAAGGCTTACTTCATGGGCGACGTGGCGATTGCTGTAAATATGGTGGATAATGATGTGCAGGCGCAGGCCGACAGCAACACTATTTATGCGCAGTCCGTGGCGAACGAAGCACGCGATGGCAAGCTGCAGGTCAATGAAAAGCAGAACAAGTACATCGACGCTATCAATTCCACTGCGGATAACGGCATCACTGTCGAGAAGGAAACAGGCAAATTCTATAAGCTTGATGCCAATGGCAGCAAGCAGTACATCGTGGGCGAGGGCGCAAGCTATGTCTATGAGGACAATGGCGCGGCGGCAGACCTTTACGATGCGAATAATAAAATTTCTTATGACGAAACGACAGGCAAGCTTACGGACAGCCACGGCAGAACGCTGGTGTTCAATAGCAAGCGTAGCTTTGTCGATGAAAAGACCAAGGCCGGCGTAGATGTTACGGCTGCTGCAGCGGCGAACATTCTCGACCTTGACGCACAGGCGGCGCTGGCGCAGGCCAACGGCTCGCAGGGCGTGGCGCTGGGCGCGGAGGAGAATAAGGACGGCTCTCTGACCTATAAGAGCAAGACGCTGACGGCGGAAAGCGCAGGCAATGTTATCGTGGGCAGCGCGATTGCCGTAGCAGCGAAGGCCAGTGAAGGCAGCTACGGCGGCAGCGCAGCTGTGGCGACGAACATCAATCATATCAAGAACAGCTTTAATGCTGCGGCTAGTGATAATAATATTACTGCATCCGGCAAGGACGGCGTGAAGATTACTGCTGCTTCCGACACGCTCATGGTAGCAGTGGCGGCTGGTGCAGCTGCTTCCGCAGGCACGGATAAGGTTTCTGTCGATCTGGCAGGTTCGGGCGTAGATAATACGCCGCATAATGATACGCTGGCAAGTCTGACGGGAGGCAACATCAAGGCCGACAATGTGGAGGCTGTAAGCAGCACGAAATCCTTGCTGGTCGGCGTTGCCGGACAGCTTAGTGCAGTGATTACGGGCCAATATGGCGGCGCAGCAGGCCTGACGTGGGCGCAAAGCGATCTCGATAATACGACGGGTGCTTATGTAAGCGGTCTGAAGCTGACTGGCTATAATGGTAAGAATAAGCTTTTCAAGGCTGAGGCGATAAATGACAGCAGCATCGTGACGGTGGGCGCAGGCGTGAGCGCGGCGCTTGTCAGTGGCGCGGCGACAGGCGCTTATGCAGGCAGCTATGGCAAGAATGATACCAAGGCTGTTGTTGATGGTGATAGCAGCATCGAGAGCGCAGGCAGCATTGAGGTCAGCGCAAAGGATAACAGCAGCATAAATACGGCTGCTGGCAGCATAGAGCTTGCAGGCAGCAAGGATGTGGCAGTGACGGTAGGTGGCGCTGTAGTCAACACGCAGTTGGGCAGACATGTACAGGCACAGCTCAATGATACGCAGCTCGAGCTGGCGAAAAATACAACAATAAACGTTCTGGCTAACGATAAGTCGTCGACGCTGAACCTCGCCTTGGGCGGCGGCGTAGCTATTGGCGGCGAGATGGCCGGCGTTGCAGCGCAGGGCAGCGTGGCTGTGCTCTCTGCTGACGGCGTGACGCAGGCGACCTTTGATAAGGTCAAGCTGCAGGCTGAAGCAGATGCTGCTGCGGTAAGCGTCAAGGCCAACAGTGACAACAGGCTGACGAACAGTGCGGATGCTCTGGCTATTGGCGGCGGTGGTCTGGGCGGCGGCGCTTTAGGCGCGGCGGTCAGCGTGCTGACGAACAGCCGTGACACTGTTGCGCAGGCTAAGGGCGGCAGCTGGCGAGCAGGTGCTGCGCTGGTGCAGGCCAACAGCAAAACTAAGGTGGAGCACGTTACGACAGGCGTGAGTGCTGCCGCAGGCGCTGAGGGCGCAGGCGCACTGACAGCGTCCGTGCAGGTCAACGTGCTGGAGGACAAGACAGAGGCCTATGTGCAGCAGGTGCAGGGCAGCGTGAAGAGCCTGACGGTGAATGCCGACAGAAATATGGATATAGCTGCCTATAACAATGGCTTTGCGCTGACTGCCAGCATGATTAGCGGCAGCGTCGGCGCAGGCGTGACGACCGTTGATGATAAGGCCAGCATTTTGGCTGGCTTGGCAGATAGCAAGCTGCAACGTGCTGATAAAAGCGCAGACGTAAAGGTGACGGCGAAGAACAAGACCAGCATAGAGACAGAGGTTTCCAGCAATAATATGGCGCTTTCTCTCGGTGCGGCCATCGGTACGGGCGTTGAGGTGGTGAATCTTGAGGCGCAGACTGCTGCCCTAGTGAAAAATTCTCAGCTAGGCGATAGCAAGAATGCCTTCCATAATATCGACATTACGGCGGACAATGAGGTCAGCAACAAATTTACGAACGTTGTCGACAGTACTGCTTCGCTGGCAGGCGTAGCGGTAGGCGTGGGCGTAGCCAACATCAACACGCAGACAACGACGACGGTGGACGGCAGCAAGCTCTATGCCGATAATATTAAGGTTACTGCTGACGAAAGGCGCACAGCAGATGCGCAGCTCGTTGGCGCAGCAATTGGTGGTTTGGCCGTGGGTGTGAACCTTATGTATACGAATCTGGGCGGAGAGCTGCAGGATGCCTATACCTATGATGTATGGAACGAAAATAAGCAAAGCTACGATACATATACAACGTATACGCAGGCTACCGATAGCGTGGAAAAGCAATACGTGACGGATATTCAGGGCATCGCAGGCGAAGGCCTTACCGGCACGAATGCGGCGCTCAAGGCGCTGCCTGCTAATTCCGTGGCAGAGGTGAAGCTCAATAAGGGCAGCGCAGCCGGCAAGGTTGGCGTAAATATCAAGGGCAGCACGCTGGAGGCCGGGCAGGCAGTGCAGGCTGCGGCACATGGAACGAACAATGTCAATAGCGATATCCGTCAGGCAGCAGTCGCAGGAGCGTCTGTGGCGGTGGCAGGCAATCACACGAGATTCCGCGAGGAGCAGAGCGTGCAGCTTGCTGAGGCGATAATCAAGGGCAAAAGCGTGGACATCAGCTCGCTGACGGATGGCAATATCAAGCATTATACGGGACAGGGCGGCTTTAGCATCGAAGCCTACAGCGACACTGTTTCCTATATTAAGCACAGCGGTGCGAACAAGCTGCAAATCAACGGCTCAACAATTACAGCGACGGATAAAGCCACGCTTAGCGCACAAAATAAGGTGCAGCTGGATAATAAGGCGCTGGCTGTCAACATTGGCGGCGTCAGCGCAGGCCGTCTGGTGCTCGAGAGCAAGGATAGTCTGGCCGCCGGCGTGGAGCTGGGCAAGCAGACTGCCGGCAGCGTAGAAGGCAAGAGCATCAGCATTACTGCTGAAAACGCAGGCAAGGTCAAGGACGAAATCGAGGCAGGCGTGACGGTCGGTGTGATTTCGATTCATGGCAGCAGTGCTGAATCGCGTGCCCTTGGTGCGGCGGACGTTTATGTAGGCGCTGGCAGCAGCCTTAGGGCGGACAGCGCAGAGCTGCAGGCAAAGATAGGCCGCGACAGCGATTATACGACGGAAGCAATCAACCATGCAGTGAGCGTGTCCGCAGGCTTGGATGTAACGGTTAACAGGGCGCTGACGGAAAACGCGATGCAGAGCAATGTTTACCTTGGCGACATCAGCGCAGGCTCTAAGCTGGCAGCTTTGCGCGTGCAGGCGCTGAACAATAACAGCAGCAATGCTTACGTCTATTCCTTTGGCTTGGGCATTATAGCAGGCAGCGGCAACAACTTTGCGAAGGCGGAGGAAAACAGCACCGTCGCCATTTCCCTCGATGGCGGCAAGGGGCTGACGCTGCAGCAGCTGGACGTGCTGGCAGAGAATGTGCAGAGCGTGACGGCTAAGGCTGATGGCAGCGCAAGTGCCCTGCTGGAGATTTCGCCCTATACAGCTAAGGCTACGCATGACGCTAAGGCGCAGACGAGCGTGACGCTCAAGGGCGAGCTGACAGCGGCGGACAGCATGAGCGTACAAGCGCTGCGCAGGGAGAATACTAACCTCAAGGCGGATGCGCTGACGAGCTCTTTAGCCGGCGGCGGCGATGCTTCTGCGGATAATAAGAGCACTGGCAAAGCCTTTGTCGAAGCCTCTGCGGCTAAGCTGACCAGCGGCAGCGATATGCTGCTCAAGGCAGATAATAATGTCAAGCTGAACAGAGCAGAGGGCTATAACGAGATGCTGTGGGGACAGGGCTATTCCGGCTTGGTCGGCGTCAATACTGCAGGCGTTGACAATAGCATTACGGCAGAGACGGCCGTAAGACTGCAGGACAGCAGCCTGCAGAGCAAAAAGGGCCACGTGCAGCTGGCCAGCCAAAGCGAGGAGGACCTGCTTGTTAATGCCTATGTCTATTCCTCAGGCATAATTGATGCCACAGAAACGCGCGTCACTAATAACATTAACAATGACAACCGTATTGAGCTGACGAACTCGAACATCAAGACAAGCACAGCCTATAAGGATATTACGCTGGCAGCAGCGGACGACCTCAAGCTGTACACCAGTGCTATTGCCGAAACGCCGATTGGCGTTTTAGCCGGCAGCAATGCTGTGGTGAAGAATGCTCTGCAGCGCACGAATGCGCTCGGGCTTTACGGCGCAGGCGAGCTGTACAGCATGAACGATATCAACTACTATGCAGGCAAGCATCTTGATGGCAGCTTGGGACGCATCGAGCTGGATGCGCAGGCGATAAATTATAATGGCAGCGTTATTCCCGTGGTGCTGAGTCCTTCGCTTAACAATGAGGTTACACAGCAGAACGAGCTCTTCATGCAGAGCGGCGCGAGCAACAGCGTGCGGCATACGAATATCTATGCTGACGCAGGCGAGGAGCTGGTATTTGTCCATACAGGCCGTGATACCAGCTATGGTGATGATGAAGAGGGCGGCTATGTAACCGAGGATACCGGCAGCAAGCATTATAATAAGCTTGATAAAAACAGCGTTGATATCAACGGCAGCATGGCTGCAGGCATGGATAACAGGATTAACATCGTTGTCGGTGCAGCAGGCGATATCGCGCTGTTCGACGAGGACGAACGCAAGTCATTGACGAATAAAACGGCACTCAGCAAGGAGGAGCTGCAGGGCAAAATTACTGTTGCAGGCAGCGAGGTGCTTGATGCGCAGGGCAAGCCCACAGGTGCGCACAGCGGCCTGACTGAGGAAACGGCAGCGACTATTAAGGACAGCATCAAGCTTGGCTCTGTTGATTATGCGCAGACCTTGATGAACCGCTACAATGAAATCATGCTGCTGATAAGCGAATACGCCAGCGACGGCGCCGACAGTGCTTCCTATATTGGCTATAAGGCCGAGGCGGAGCGCCTGCTCAGTCAGATGGAAAAAATGGGCGAGGTTTCCTATGTCGATGGCAAATATGTGCTCAATGCCAGGAAGATGGTGGACTACGTGGAGATTCCAGAGCTGACGGCATCCGGCGGCAACATTGCTATCAACACGTCCGTTCTGAAGAGCAGCAAGGCGACAGGCTCGCTGGCAGCCAACGGCAGTCCGGAAATCAACGTCACCAACAATACCAACCTTATGCTGCGTCTGCAAAGAATCAACGTGGACGATGGCGGCGGACGATTGCTGTATAATAATGAGCAACTGACCGGCAGCACGAGCAGCGATTTTAATAATAATATCAGCAAGCTCAATAAAAAAGACAATGCGGCAAGCGGCGGCTTCCAAAGCGTGAAGTCGGAGACAGGCATTGGCGGCAGCATCAATATCAAGGGCAATTACAGCGGTGCGCCCTTAGATTATAGGGTTGTGGAGGACGGCAAGACTTCCTATGGACAATATTTGCCGCAGGCCGATATTATCGTCAGCGGTGATGTGTATAATAAAAATGGTTCGATTAAGATTACGAGCCAGAATAACAATATCACTATCGCCGGTGCATCGGCGCAGGACAGCGTTTCTGTGCTGGGCGCGAGTGTTGCGCTTTCAGCAGGCGGCTCGATTACGCAAACCTTCACTGATGGCATTGTGAATATCGACCACGATCCGCGGCAATTTTTTAATAAACAATATGATAAGCTGAAAAAAGATAAGAAAAATATTTACGATATCACAGGACCCAATGGGGAGCCTTATGATGGAATGGAGCCCACGGGCAGCTTTATCGCCGGCGGCGTCATCTCCATCAACGCTACGGATATCAATGTCGACGGCATTGTCCAGAGCGGCTATGGTGATTATGGACTGTGGATGAGTAATGATAAAAACGTGGAAGCAGCGATAAATAAGATTAAAAGCAGCTATAAGGAGGGCGACAAGCTCACCGATGATTATGTCAAGGGCAACGATGCGTACCAGATTGTCAAGGGCTCTGCTTATTGGGACTATGATGCAAAATGCTATAAGTACAGAATTGGCGCCTACTACAATCCTGCAAGCAATACAATCATTCTGGAGGATGTCAATGCCTCGGGCGGACAGATTTATCTTACCGGCCGCATTTCCAGCATCGGTGCCGGCAGGCTTTACTGTCTTGATGGCACGAGCAATATTACTATAGAGTCTAACCTTCCTTATAACATGAAGCTGGGCAGCCTCATCACGAACGATGTAAAAGGACGCGTCAGCATCACGGATACTGCCGGTTATTCTGTATCTTATAATAATAAGAAAATTCCTGTGGCGAGGGTGACGGAGTACACCAATGGCATGATGGAGACCTATTATGTCAGCAGCGGTGGTACGAAGTATGAATACATGGCGACCTACTTTGATGGAGGCAAAGGAGGCGAATATAAGCCTAAGGCCGGCTTGCGCTATACGTGGACAACCGGCACGAAGAACACTGATTACAAGCGCTATACCCATGATGATATGGATGGCGGCTGGGGACTGTGGGACCTGGAGGAGAAGGATAAGGATCTGCAGGAGTGGTCGACGCAGGAGAACCTTACAGGCAGCGGCAGCAGTGCTAATGAGGCGCGCAAGGATGGCGTGGTGGTTCAGGAGACGAATGATACGCGCAAAACCTTTATGGAGTACGAGCATAACCAGCTGGGAGAAACTGTGCGTACTATCGAAAGCGAGCGTTATTATAGCACCGGATTATTTGGCTGCCATAAGCACCATGAGGTGACCTGGAAGGAGGAGACGGGCAGTACGGATACGTATTTTGCCAGCGCCAAGGCAGATTATCCTATCGAAGTAAAATTCCTTGGCCAGAAGGCTGAGGAGTCGGCTGTCAAGGTGCACAACGTTATGGGCGGCATTGAGATGAGCGGCTCTATCGGCAACACGCAGCTTTATGAAGGTACGGATGCAGCAGGCAATATTACCCACAACACCAAGGGCACAGTGCTGATAAATTCCGGCAGGATTGATGTCGGAGAGCCGGTGAAGCAAAGTGGCGGTGCTCTGTATGGCCGCATAATCAGCGTTGCCGGCACGGGCAATCTGGAGAATATCAATATTGCAGCTGGAGACGATGTTTACTTGAAGCTTAAATCGTGGAGTCAGGCTGGCGGTGAGGTCAAGGTTAATGTCAGCAACCTCGCCGGAGCGAAGGGCAGACTGCATCTAGATGCGAATTCCGGCGAGCTGAGTGAAAGTGGCTACAGATGGAAGCTGCTTGATATTACGAACAGCTCCAGCAACGGCGATATTATTTATGCAGGCAACAATGCTATCGAGGCGGATCGTATCAACCTGACAGCTGCTAATGGCAGCATTTATGGTGATGGCAGCGATGGTTCGGCTATGAAGATTAAGGCAGGGCAGAATGCTGCCGGAGATGACAGCCTCAGCGCTTCGATTAACGTGAAGGCGAAGGGCGATATCAATATTGAGCAGGTCGAGGGCAATCTGCGCCTTGGCAGAGTTTATTCGAGCACAGGTGACGTAACGCTGAAGTCGGCAGGCAGCATAATTGATGCATTGCCGGAGGAGGCTGCGGCCAAGGGCAGCGAGGAAAGCCGTCTGCAGCGCTGGAAAAATATCGGCCTCATCGAGGGCGGCAACAGCAGGCTGCAGGAAATCAAGAGCAGACTGAATCAGGAAAAGGGACTGGACAGCTATGCTGCTTGGGACAAAACTGCATTGCTCTACGCTGTTTCTGAGAGCATTCTGCAAAAGACGGCAGAAAGCCTGGACCAGACCTCGACGAAGGATCCGAACGTCATCGGCAGGAATATCACGCTGACGGCGAACGGCAGCGTCGGTCAGCGCGGCGAGACGAAGGAAATTACGCTCACCGGGATTTTGGCGAAGAATGCTGACGGCAGCTATAAGAATGCCAATGCGCTTAATGATTTGAAGACCTTGGGGCAGGCAGATGTGACGAATGTTACGCTGCGCAAGGCTGCTGATGGCAAGCAAATCGCCGTGATTGACGAAACGCAGACCTTGGGCATCCAGCAGACGACGAGCAACGGTCAGGGCAAAATCAATATTCAGGCTGCGGCTAAGGGCGGCCAGGGTGACATCTTCCTGCAGGGACGCGAGGAGGTTAGCCTTGAGAAGAGCTTCGCTGGCCGTGCAAGCAAGGACCTCAATATCGAGACGCTTATGACCGGCAACGGCAGGGCGACAGTTACGAGCCTCGGCAGCATCAATAAGCTGGCTGCAGAGCCGGAGGCTGTCAATATTCAGGCGCAGAGCCTGTATCTGACAGCGATTAACGGCGTTGGTAGCACAGGTGCGCTGAATGTCAGCCTTTACGGACAGGATGAGGCGAACGATGGCCTGAGCGTAATTTCGGGCGGCGCTGTGGCGATTAACCAGCTGGGCGACAAGCAGCTCGTTCTGCAGCATTTGTCGACAGGCAAGGACGCAGGCAGCTATCTTAAGATTTTGGCTGATAACGATATTGTGCTTCATGGAGACGCGCCTGACAGCGAGAGCATTACGCTGCAGAGCCGCGGCGGCAGCATCACTGCGGGCGAGCTGACAGGTAATGATATTACCTTGAGCGCACGTAAGGGCTCGCTGGACATCGACAGGCTGGAGGCGCAGGGATTGCTGCGTGCAGAGGCCGAGCGCATGCATTTTGGCGATGCGTCTATAGGTCATGGCAGCATCAGGCCGGGCAGGGAGGCAGTGTTTGACAGGCTGCGCACGAATGGCTTGGCTCAATTCCACAATGTTTCGCAATATCAGGTCTATGACTTGGGCGATGGCTTGCAGCTGCGGCTGACGGCTGGCGGCAGAAGTCCGTATGATGCGCTGGTGCAATTTGACAACGCTCTGCATGAGTTCTGCAGCCAGCGTCTGTATGCCACTGGCGTGCTGGGGACAAAACTGGAGTATGATGTGCATGAGAAGCTCTTTGGGCCGCAAATCAGACCTGGGATTTTGTTCGACAGATATAATCTGATAGAGCAGGAGGAAGCAGAAGAAAAAATTTAGAAGAATAAACAAAATATAATTAAAATTTTTTGGCAGCTGCTGTAAAAAGCAGCTGTCTTTTTTTGTTTGCAATATAATTAAAATAAATATTCTTGCATTAAAGGATTCATTCTTAAAAGCGTCAGGCGGAGGAAAAGCGGCTGACGCTTTTTTTAGCTTGCACGTGTTCGCTTGCTGATGTCCCCAACGGCTGTTGTAACGGAAGAAATAGTGGACTTTTGCTTGACTCGGGGGGGAGCACTGCGCTACAATAATATACATAAAATTGAAATATCTGTAGCAAATAATATCTGGATGGGACATCATCCAGCAGGAGAGAATCAGTAAGACCTATATCCTGCTTGCAGGAATGGCATGGCTCGTTTGTATCCTAGAATCTCCCACTTCAAATACCGCAGGGATTAAGTGTAGGGAGTATGTCAAAAGCTGAAAACAAATGTGGTTGCAAGACCACATTTGTTTTGGCAGGCGTTATTCTCAGGTGAGAATGACGCGAGGGAATTGACCACATTTTGCTTCATTACTGAATTGAGCAATTAAAATATCGCAGAGTACAACCCTCAGTCAAAATCACTAGCGTGATTTTGCCAGCTCCCTGACGCTAAGACCCAGTTTGTCGCAAGCTTGCGCAGCAAGAAACTGTTGGTCGTGCTAATGTCGCCTTGCGACGGCAGGGAGCATATAAAAGTTTGAAGTAATCACTGACTAAAATCTTAAAGATAGCCTATTATCTCTCCCCTGAAAGGGGAGGCGGATGCGAGCATAGCGAGCAGACGGAAGGGTTGGGATACTCTTTGTTCACGCTTTGTAAACTAATTTCAATTCACGTAAAAAAGGACTACAATCATGTATGACCAATACAACCGCAAAATAGATTACCTGCGCATCTCCCTTACCGACCGCTGCAACCTGCATTGCCGCTATTGCCGGCCGGAGGTGAGTGAACATGTGCCGCATAACGAAATATTGCGCTATGAGGAGCTTTTGCGTATCTGCCGCGCTGCGCTGCAGCTTGGTATCCGCAAATTCAAAATCACCGGCGGCGAGCCTTTGCTGCGCAAGGGCTGCAGTGATTTTATCGCGAGCCTGAAGCAAACGGAAGGCGTGAAGCAGGTAACGCTGACGACGAACGGTACGCTGCTGTCAAATCAGCTGCCTGCGCTTATCGCAGCGGGTGTGGACAGCATCAACGTGAGCCTTGATACGTTGGATGCGGCGTATTACGCAGAGCTGACCGGCGGCAGCCTGGGCAGCGTTTTGCAGGCACTGCAGCAGCTGCAGGCTGCAGGAATACCGTTCAAGCTGAATTGCGTGCCTTTGGCGGAGAACGGTTTTGCGGATATCATGGCGCTGCTGCAGCTAGCAGACAAATATAATGCACCGCTGCGCTTTATCGAGCTGATGCCGCTAGATTGCAACGCTGATCTAAAAGGATTGAGCGGCAGCGAAATCCGTAGTCAACTGGAGCAGGCAGGACTGAAGCTGCAGCCTGACGCACAGCGCTACGGCAACGGTCCTGCAAGCTACTGGCGCATCGGCGGCTATAAAATGCCAGTGGGCTTTATCGAACCGCTGCATAATAAATTCTGCGCTGTCTGCAACAGGGTACGCCTTACCTCCGTGGGCATGCTGAAGCCCTGTCTTTACTGTAACGAGGGCATGAACCTCAAGCGCTTGCTGCGTGACGGCGCAAGTGATGCGGATTTGCTGCAGGCCATGCAGGAGATTATTTACGCTAAGCCTGCGGGACATAGCTTTAAGGTGGAGGCGGCAAGCTTTAATATGAGCCAGATAGGCGGATAAATACAAGCTTTGAAGGAGCAGACAATGAGTGAATTTACACATTTTGACGCTGCAGGCAATGCTCTGATGGTGGATGTCAGCGATAAGGCTGATACTGCAAGGGTTGCCGTGGCGCAGGGAAAAATCTGCGTAAGCAGAGAAATATATGAAAAAATTGCTGCCGGCAGTATGGCCAAGGGTGATGTGCTGGGCGTGGCGCGTGTTGCCGGGATTATGGCAGCCAAGCGCACCAGTGAGCTGATTCCGCTGTGCCATCTGCTGCAGCTGACGAAGTGCACGGTAGATTTTGAGCTGTTGGCGGAAAACGGCAGCTATGCCGTACAGGCGCAATGTTTGGTAAAAACTACGGGCAAGACAGGCGTGGAGATGGAGGCGCTGACAGGCGTACAGATTGCCTTGCTGACGATTTACGATATGTGCAAGGCCGTGGACAAGGCAATGGTGATTACAGATGTGCATCTGCTGAGCAAAGCAGGCGGAAAGAGTGGTGATTTCGTATGGAAGCAAGCATAAAGGGTATAATCAAGGCTGTTTGTATCAGCGAAAAAAAAGGTACGGAAAAGCATCCTGTTAATGAGATTGTTCTCAAAGAAAATTTCGGTATCGAGGGTGATGCTCACGCTGGGAAATGGCACCGTCAGGTGAGTTTGCTGAGTGCGGAAAAGGTGGATGAATTCAATGCGCGCGGCGGTGATGCCGCTATCGGTGCCTTCGGTGAAAATATTCTCGTAAGCGGTATCGACTTCAAAAAGCTGCCGGTAGGCAGTATTATGCGCAGCAGTGACGTAGTAATGAAGCTGACGCAGATCGGCAAGGAATGCCACAGTCACTGCACGATTTATGCGCGTGTGGGCGACTGCATTATGCCACGTGAAGGCGTTTTTGCTACGGTAGAGCATGGCGGCGTTCTGCGCAGCGGTATGGAGCTGGAGGTGACTCTGCCTGCAGCCGACGTACCTTTGCGTGCGGCGGTAATGACGCTTTCTGATAAGGGTGCAGCAGGTGAGCGTGTTGATACCAGCGGCCCGCGGGCAGCAGAGCTGTTGGCGGAGGCAGGCTACGAAATTGTGGAGCAGGTTTTGCTTCCCGACGCGCAGAAGAGAATCGAACGTGAGCTGATACGTCTGGCGGACAGCAGACAGGTGGATCTGCTTATCACTACAGGCGGCACAGGCCTGTCGCTGCGTGATGTTACACCGGAGGCAACTATGGCGGTGGCGACACGCAACGTGCCCGGTATTGCGGAAGCCATCCGTGCGGAATCACTCAAGATTACGCGGCGGGCAATGCTGAGCCGCGGCGTGAGCGTAGTACGCGGACAGACGCTGATTGTGAATCTGCCGGGCAGCACCAAAGCGGTGGAGGAAGCGCTGGCAATCGTTCTGCCGCAGCTGGAGCATGGACTGCGTATCTTAAAAGGCAGCGCCCATGACTGTGCGAGAAAATGAGTGCAATTGACTGGTCACCGCTGTGGATTTCACTGCACACTGCCGCAGCAACAATCACAATAGTTTTCTTTATCGGCGTAATTATTGCCTGGTGGGTGGAACGGCTGCAGAGCCAAAGTCTGAAGATTTTTGCTGACGCTGTAATAACTCTGCCCATGGTGCTGCCACCTACGGTAGCAGGCTTCTTTCTCTTATATTTTTTCGGCAACAACCGTTTTTTGGGCCAGCTTATCTATCAGCTGACGGGCATAAAAATAGCCTTCAGCTGGCTGGCAACAGTGCTGGCAGCAGCGGTAATTTCGCTGCCGCTTATGTACCGCAGTGCGCGTGGAGCCTTGTCGCAGGTTGATAAGGGCATGCTGGAGGCGGCGCGTTCGCTGGGCATGACGGAATGGCGCATTTTCTGGCGTATTCATCTGCCGAATGCACTGCCGGGCATTATTGCCGGCGGTCTGCTGGCCTTCGCCCGCGGGCTGGGTGAATTCGGCGCTACGGCGATGATTGCCGGCAATATCGCAGGACGCACACGCACGTTGCCGCTCGCGGTTTACTCTGCCGTCGCGGCAGGAGATTGGGAGGCCGCAGGCTGGTATGTGGCCGTAATTGTGGGCATCTGCCTTTTGGTAGTTATTGGTCTTAATGTTTACTTATATAAAACAAAACAACAACAGGGGGAGTAAAATGAAAAAACTCTTATGCTTAGTATTTTCTTTCATGTTAGCTGTTATGGCTGCAGGCTGCGGTGGCGGTGATAAGCAGGCTGCTGCACCGCAGGCAGGTAAAACACTGCGTCTGGCTGCTGCTGCCAGCATAGAAAAGGTATTTACGCAAAAGCTTATTCCTATGTATCAGCAAAAGCATCCGGAAATCAAAATCGAAGGCGTATATGATGCCAGCGGTAAGCTGCAGGCACAGATTGAAAGCGGTCTGGCAGCTGATGTGTTTATTTCTGCGGCCAACAAGCAGATGAACGCGCTGAGCGAGAAGGGCTATATGGATAAAAGCACGGTAAAGCCGCTGCTGGAAAACAAGCTGGTGCTGATTGTGCCTAAAAGCGGCAGCGAAATCAAAGGCTTTAATGATTTCAGCAAGGCGAAACATCCTGCAATCGGCGATCCTGCCAGCGTTCCTGCAGGCCAATATGCCAAGGAAGCACTGACCAAGCTTGGCCAATGGGATGCGATTCAGTCTAAAGTAAGCCTTGGTACTAACGTAACACAAGTGCTGAACTGGGTTGCCGAAGGCAGTGCCGATGCAGGCCTTGTTTACGCTACCGATGCAGCACTCTTGAAGGATAAGTTAACTGCTGTTGCCGAAGCTCCGGCAGGCTCTTTAAAGAAGCCGGTAATTTATCCTATCGGCGTGCTGGCGAAGGCTCCGCAGGCTGAGGCTGCCAAGGATTTTGCTGCCTTCCTGCAGACAGAAGAGGCTATGAAGATTTTTGCCGCCTACGGCTTTGCGCAGGCTAAATAAGAGGTAGATAAACATGAAATTAATTCGTACTGAGGATGCGGTCGGCAGTGTTCTCTGCCATGACCTGACACAGATTATCAAGGGCGTTACTAAGGATGCCGTGTTCCGCAAGGGACATGTGGTGCAGCCAGAGGATATTCCGGTGCTGCTTTCTATCGGCAAGGAGCATTTATACGTGTGGGAGGCAGACGAAAGCATGCTGCACGAAAATGATGCTGCACGCATTTTGTGTGACATCTGCAAAAACACTATGATGGATGAATCGCCCGTAAAAGAGGGCAAGATTGAGCTGGCTGCCGCTGCTGACGGTCTGTTCAAGGTAGACGGCGCGCGTCTGCGTCTGGTGAACAGCTTCGGACAGATGATGATCGCGACGCGTCACGGCAATACGCCGGTGAAGAAGGGCGATAAGCTCTGCGGTACACGCATTATACCGCTGGTTATCGAAAAGGAAAAGATGCAGCGTGTGCGCGAGCTCTGCGGTGATGAACCGCTGCTGCAGCTTTTGCCGTATAAAATTAAAAGGGCTGCCGTTCTGGCGACAGGCAGCGAGGTTTTCCACGGACGTATTAAGGATACCTTTACGCCTGTGCTGGAGGAAAAGCTGGCAGAGTTCAACGTGGAGGTAGTTTATAAGCAGGTTCTGGATGATAAACCGGAGCAGATTACTGCTGCGATTAAAACCGCAATTGAGGAAAAGGGCGCGGAAATGGTGCTCTGCACCGGCGGCATGAGCGTTGATCCGGATGACCGCACACCGCTGGCAATAAAAAACACCGGCGCACGCATTGTGTCTTACGGTGCGCCTGTGCTTCCGGGGGCAATGTTTTTGCTGTCGTATTACGGCGAAGACCAGGTGCCTGTTCTGGGCCTGCCGGGCTGTGTGATGTATGCTAAACGCACTGTTTTTGATCTGGTGCTGCCGCGCGTGCTAGCCTGTGACCTTGTCACTGCCGACGAGCTGGCAGCCTTGGGTGAGGGTGGACTTTGCCTGAACTGTGCAGTGTGCACCTATCCTGCCTGCGGCTTTGGCAAGGGGTGGTAAAATGACCTACGCAGACCCGCAGCATTATCATGTGAAGGTGCGTGTTTATAACGAAAGCATAGATTTCGGCAAGGGTGTGGCGGAGCTTTTGCAACGCATTGAGGCCACCGGTTCGCTGAGTGCTGCCTACAAGGCTATGGGCATGTCGTCCAGCAAGGCGTGGAAGATTTTGCGGCGTGCGGAGGCAGACCTGGGCTTTGCGCTGGTCAGCAGCACGGCAGGAGGCAAAAGCGGCGGCAGCAGTGTGCTGACGCCGGAGGGACGTTTGCTGCTCGAGCGGTATACAGCCTTTAATGCAGAGGTTCAGTTGGCGGCGGCGCAGGCCTTCGCTAAGTATTTCAAATAGCATAAAGCTTGTGGCAGTACGGGGAATTTTTCCTGTACTGCCTTTGTTTATATAGTTTGTGTTTTCTTGACGCAGAATAGTAAAGAGGCTATAATATAAACATCTAGTAAATAGCAACAAGTATCAGATATGGGAGCTGTGCCGACTTCCTTCCGCTGTGTATAGGCGGATGATGAGCTTGCGATTTGCCGCAAAAAAATTGCAGCGTTGATTTTTGAAAGAAGGTTTAAGTATGAGTATTTTTGCCGGAGCTGTTGATTATTTTGTTAAGGGTGGTCCCTGTATGTGGCCGCTGCTGATGTGTTCCTTTGCCGCTATTGCTATTGGTGTGGAACGATATCTTTTCTATAAGAAGGCTATTTCCGGAGAAAAGTTCGCGAGCAGCTTCTGCCGCATGATGAATGACTTTAATCTGGTTGGCGCCAGTGAGCTGGCAGAGCAGAGCAAGGGCGAGGCTGCTGCCATGGCTAAGGAGATTCTGGATATTAAGGGTGACCTCGGCCAGCGTCTGGAAACTATTGTCTATACTAAAGCAGACCGTATTATCGACAGTCTGGAAAAAAATATCAACTATCTGAGTGTTGTTATCGGTCTTTCACCGATGCTCGGTTTGCTTGGTACGATTACCGGTATGATTTCTTCTTTTAATGCTTTGAACGAAAGAACACAGAATCCGATGGCTGTTACCGCAGGTATCGGCGAAGCGCTGATTACTACCGTTTTCGGCCTGTGCATTGCCATTATGGGTATGTGTATCCATGCTTATCTTACAAGCAAAATCAAAACCGAAACTCTGAATATCAACGAGGTCGCAGATACGCTGGTTGATATTTTCAAAGCTAACGAGCAGAGCAAATGAGGGGCGGTGTCAGAAAATGCGCAGACGTCGTAAAAGAGTGATGAAGTCACCGGAAATCATGCTCAGTCCGATGATTGATATGATTTTCCTGCTGCTGGTATTTTTCATTGTCAGCACTATGTATATGAGCGAGGTCAAGACGATTCCTATTCGCCTGCCGGTTGCCCGGCATTCGGAGAATGTCAGCAAGAGCAACTTTAATGTAACGATTAAAAAGGATGGCAGCCTTTATCTTGATGAAAATAAAATCGAGATGGATATGCTGGTTCAGAATGCTGCGATTGAAAGCAAGCATGATTCCTCCTTCTCTGTTATTATCAGAGCAGAGGACGAAGCTCCCTATAAAACTATTATCCAGCTGATGGATAAAATGAAGGGAGCAGGTGTCACACGCTTCGGTTTGGCTACGGATACAGGTGAGAGCAAATGAAGGACGAACAAAAGCGATTTGGCAAGGGTTTTGCCGTAGCTCTGGCTGTGCATCTTGTTCTTGCCGCCGGTCTTGGCATTTTCGGCTACCGCTTTGTGCATACGCCTCCGGAAATTTTGGAGGTTTCATTGGAAGCCGGTGGTGGCGGCGCTGAAGCTCAGGAGGAAGAAATCGAACAGGAGGAGCAGCAGGAAGAGCCTATCATCCAAAGCCTGGAGGATATTATTGACCAAAAGCTGAAGCCTAAACCGCAAAAGAAAGTTGTCAGGAAAAAGGCGACTGCAGCCCCCGGGCCGAAGGCTCCTGCCGGTAATGGTACAGGCACAGGTACGGGCAGCGGAACAGGCAGCGGCAGTGGCAGCGGTAACGGCAGCGGTAATGGCAGCGGCGAAGGCCGCGGTGTGCCGGTCAAGCCGCCACGCCTGCTGCGTGAGGTCGCACCTGTATATCCTGCATCCGCACGCAACAGCGGTGCTACAGGTGTAGTGACGGTACGCATTCTGGTGGGTGCCGACGGCAGTGTAGAGGATGTAACGGTAGTTGGTTCCTCCGGCAACGGTGCTATGGATAACAGCGTTGTGACGGCGGTCAACAAATGGCGCTTCAGTCCGGCCAAGGATAAGTACGGCCAGAACGCACGCTGTCGCGTTACACGTGCGGTAAGCTTTAATTTGAGATAAAAATGCATAGATGCTTTGACGCAAAGAAGCTGCTGTCTTCGGATGAAGCCGGAGACAGCAGCTTTAATTTCGGGAGAAATATCGAGTTTAAGAAGATGATTATATCGATGCAAAAGAAAAAAACACGGGCATTATGCACCGTGTTTTTTCTGTCTTGTGTCTCACGGAAGGAGTGAGACGAAGTGGAAGGGATTAGATAAATACAAAAATCGTCGGCTGATATTTTATCAGTTGTGTGTATTATACTATATGATAAAAGAACTTGTCTAATATGGAATCAGCATAACAGTTATTTCGCCTTGTTCAGATTTCTGTATTTCGTTACGAAGAGGGCGATGCGCTCCAGTGCCTTATGCAGTATTTCTTCGCTGTAAGCATAGGAGCAACGGATATAGCCTTCGCCGCCGACACCGAAGATATTGCCGGGGATTACGAGAACCTCCTGCTCCTCAAGCAGCTTTTCAACAAATTCCATGCTGGAAAGGCCGGTTTCCTTGATGCAGGGGAAAACATAGAAGGCGCCTTCGGGCTCATACAGCGGCAGTCCCATCTTGTGGAAGCCGTCAATCATAATCTGACGGCGGCGGCTGTATTCGGCAACCATGTTGTCAACGTCCTGACGGCAGTATTTCAGTGCCGCAATCGCGCCGTACTGTGCCGTAACGTTGGGGCAGAGCACAACATACTGATGCAGAATGTTCATAGCGTTGATGATTGCCGCCGGTGCCATGATATAGCCAAGACGCAGGCCGGTCATAGCGTAGGCTTTGGAGAAGCCGTTGAAAATAATGGTGCGGTCGCGGAATTCCGGGAAGGAGGTGAACATGGTGTGCGTTTTGCCGCCGTAGGTAAGATGAGCATAAAGCTCGTCACTGATGACAATCAGGTCATGCTTTACAGCCCAGTCGCCGATAGCCTTAATCTGCTCCTTGCTCATAATAGCGCCAGTCGGGTTGTTGGGATAGCCAAGCATAATAGCCTTGGTATTGGGCGTAACAGCTTTTTCCAAATCTTCGATAGTAGGCACAAAGCCGTTTTCCTGATAGGTTTCTACGGAAACAGGCTTGCCGCCTGCCAGAATAACGCAGGCCTTGTTGGCAACGTAGCAGGGCTCGGGAAGAATAATTTCGTCACCGGGATGCATAATGGTAGTAATAGTGGTGTACAGTGCTTCGCTGACGCCTACGGTTACCATGATTTCGGTTTTAGGATCGTATTTAACGCCGTAGTTTTTATGGATATCATCCGCAATTGCTTCGCGCAGCTCCAAAAGGCCGAGAGTGGGAGTATAGCAGCTTTTGCCTTCGCAGATGCTGTTGATTTCGGCATCCTTGACAGCCTGCGGAATATCAAAATCGGGTTCGCCTACGCTGAGAGGTACGATGTTGGGGTTAGCGGCCATAATATCAAGAAACTTTGCCAGACCGGAGGGAGGCAGTGCTTTAATAAAGGGAGAAACAGCAGCATCAAAATTATAGGACATAAAAAATACCACCTTTCATAAAAAGCTTGTCGATAAAGCGCCCTTGTCCAAACTGACACTTTTTCCACAATCTCTATCTATTTACTGTATTACTGTAGCAGATATTTTTGCGACTGGCAAGGGAAAGCGCAGTGTATACATTTTACGTGGCAGATTTAGCATTTTTCTGTATAAAATTTAACATATAATAACTAGATATAGCGTAAGCTACTTGCAAGACTTGTCAACAGATGCTATAATAAGGATAGCCAAAATAAGTATGACTTGTGAAAGAGTGGGTTTAAAGCCCGCTCTTTCCGCTTATTACGATGTTTCTGACGCATTTGCGGCAGAGGCAGGTATTGGCCGCAAGGTTAATACAGAAAGAAAAACTTAATATGGAGGTGAAAATGATGCAGGCAAAAGAAGTTGAAGCACTGATTACCGCAATGGTAGAACCCCTTCTGCAGGATACCGGGCTTACTCTGGTTGATGTAGAATATGTGCGTGAAAAGGACTGGTACCTACGGATTTTTCTCGATAAGCCTGGTGGAGTTGAAATTGATGACTGCCAGATGGTGAGCGAAAAGCTGACGGAGATTCTGGATGCAGAGGATCCTATTCCAGACAAATACTTTTTGGAGGTTTCTTCTCCGGGCATTGACCGTCCGCTGAAGAAGGACAAGGACTTTGAAGCTGCCTACGGCACCAAGGTTGACATTATGTTCTATACTCCGTGGGAGGGAATGAAAAATCTGACCGGCATTCTGGTAGCACATGATGACGAAGCTGTACAGGTTAAAAAGATTATTAAAGGTAAGGAATTCAAAAATCCTGACCGCATTGAACGTAGGCTGATTGCGAATATCAGACCGCATATAGACTTTTAATTTAAGAAATAGGAGGCTTATTAAGTGAACGCAGATTTTATCTCAGCAATCCAGGAATTAGGAAAGGAAAAGGGTATTGACCCCGAGCTTTTGTTCCAGGCTGTTGATGACGCTTTGGTTGCTGCTTATAAGAAGAACACCGGCACAAACCAGAATGTCCGTGTTGAAATGAATAAAGAAACCGGTGAAATCCATGTATATGCTCAGCGCACTGTTGTTGAAGGCGAGGCTGACGGCATTAACGAAATTACTTTGGAGGATGCTCAGGCAATCAACCCGCAGTATCTTGCAGGCGACATCGTAGAGGTTGAGGTTACACCGAAAAACTTTGGCCGTATTGCTGCCCAAAACGCTAAGCAGTTTGTTGTACAGCGTATCCGTGAGGCAGAGCGCGGACAGGTATATGAACGCTTCCAAAGCCGTGCCAACGATATCGTTACCGGTATTATCGAGCGCATGGAAAACCAAAACGTTTATATCGATTTGGGCAAGGTTGAAGCCGTGCTGACTCCGAACGAGCAGATTCCCGGTGAAATTTACCAATACCATGAGCGTATGAAAACCTATATTGTTGAGGTTAAGCGCACCAACAAGGGACCGCAGATTATGGTTTCCCGCACTCATCCCGGCCTGCTGAAGCGCCTGTTTGAGCTGGAGGTTCCGGAAATCCATGACGGTGTTGTTGAAATCAAATCCGTTGCCCGTGAGCCCGGTATGCGCTCCAAAATTTCCGTATATACCGCTGACAGCAATGTTGATCCGGTAGGTGCCTGCGTAGGCCACAAGGGCATGCGTGTGCAGACTATTGTCAACGAGCTGCGCGGTGAAAAAATTGATATTGTAAAATACAGTGAAGATCCGGCACAATATGTTGCCAATGCTCTGAGCCCGGCAAAGGTTGTCAAGACAACCGTTAACGAAGCAGACAAAATCTGCCGCGTTGTCGTACCGGATTACCAGCTGTCCCTGGCTATCGGCAAGGAAGGCCAAAATGCCCGCCTGGCTGCTAAGCTGACCGGCTGGAAAATTGATATTAAGAGCGAAACTCAGGCTGCCGAAGAGGCTGCTGCTGAGCCTGCTCCCGTGGAAGAAGCATGATGAAGGTAAAAAAAATTCCGCAGCGTAAATGCTTAGGCTGCAATGAAATGAAGGATAAAAAGGCTCTGCTGCGCGTTGTACGTTCACCTGAGGGCGAGGTCAGTCTTGACCTCACCGGCAAGAAGAACGGACGCGGCGCATATGTTTGCCCCGATAAGGAATGCATTACCAAGGCCGTAAAGGAAAAACGTCTGGAGCGCGCTTTGGAAAAGCCTATCGGTGATGATGTGCTCAAGCAGCTGCTGGAGGATTTCGAACATGGCAGGCAATAATGTTGCTTTTGCTTTAGGGTTGGCGCAAAAGGCAGGCAAAACCGCTTCTGGCGATGTAGCTGTGCGTGCTGCCTTAAAAAGCGGCAAGGTCAAGGTACTTGTTTTGGCACAAGATGCTGCCCCTAATTCAAAAAAGGAAATTTATTTCCTGGCAGAGATGGCAGGCGTGCAGGTCATTGAGCTGTTGACGCGCAATGAGCTGGGCTATGCAATCGGCAAAGGACCTAGAATAGCTGTGGCTGTTACCGATGCGAATTTTGCCAACATGCTGCTGAAAAAATAATGATTTAAATCACAGTTGTCTGCGCAGCTTGCGCGAGCTCCGCAGATGAATCTGCTTCTTATTATCTGGTCTGGAGGTGGATGAATGGGTAATAAAAGAATATATGAGGTTGCCAAGGATTATGGCAAACCGGTAAATGAGGTCATTGACCTATTGAAGAAAAATAATATCGAAAAAACTAATTTTAGTGCAGCTGATGACAAGGCTATGTCTGTTATCCGTAAAGCATACGATAAAAAACCAGAACCGCCCAAACCGGCGAAGACGGAAAAACGTGATGTCAGCAAACCGGCTGCTCCTGCGCGTCCGCAGGATACAGCTAAAAGAAACGATAACAATATGAATAGGAATAACGGACAGAGGAATATGCAACAAAATCAACGCAATAACAACAACGCTCAACAAGGGCGTAACGAAAATCGTCAGGGTGGCCGCAACGAAGGCCGTCCGCAGCAAAACCGCGGTGGTCAGCAGGGCAACCGTCAAGGCGGCCAGGGTGGCCGTAACGAAGGCCGTCCGCAAAACCGCAACGGCCAGCAGGGCGGTCAGGGTAATCGTCAGGGTAACCGCAACGGCCAACAACGCCAGGGCGGTATCTTTGTAGGTCCTAAGAGCCAGCAGGGCCCGAGCGTACATGGTGAAAGCCGTGCACAGGTTAGCGGTGGCCGCAGCGAAGGCCGCAGCAGCGGTCGCAGCGAAGGCGGTCGCGATAACCGTCAGGGCGGCCGCAACGCAGGCAAGAGCCGTAAGGACAACAAGCCGCAGATTAAGGGCAGCTACGCTACCCGCGAAAGCCGTCCGAACCGCAGCGCCGGCCATCAGATGCCGGTAAACCGCGGCGGCAAGAAGCCCGCACCGAAGCAACAACAGGCTCCGGTAGAAATCGTTCGTCCGACCTACGTTGAAATCGGCGAATCTATCAATGTACAGGAATTTTCCAAGCTCATTAAGCGTGAGGTTAATGAAGTAATCAAGGCTCTGTTTATGTTGGGCGTAATGGTTACCATCAACCAGGATATCGATTTCGATACCGCACAGCTTATCGGCGACAACTTCGGCGTAGAGGTTGGCCAGAAGGCTCCGGAAGAGGATCCGACAGAAATTCCCGAGGTTGACGATCCGCCTGAAAAACGCGTTCCGCGTCCGCCGGTTATTACCGTTATGGGCCACGTTGACCATGGTAAAACCTCCTTGCTGGACGCTATCCGCAAAACCAACGTTACTTCCCGCGAGGCCGGCGGTATTACCCAGCACATCGGTGCATATAAGGTAAACTACCAGGGCAAGCAGATTGTATTCCTGGATACCCCGGGCCATGAGGCTTTCACCGCTATGCGTGCCCGCGGCGCACAGGTAACCGACGTTGCAATTCTGGTTGTAGCAGCAGATGACGGTGTAATGCCGCAGACCATCGAGGCTATCAACCATGCTAAGGCTGCAAAGGTACCTATCATTGTAGCTATCAATAAAATCGACCGTCCGGGCGCAAATCCGGATCACGTTAAACAACAGCTGGCAGAGCATGAGCTCATTCCTGAGGATTGGGGCGGCGACACCATTATGGTTCCTGTTTCCGCACATCAGAAAACCGGTATCAGCGACCTGCTCGAAATGATTCTGCTGGTTGCTGAAATGCAGGAGCTGAAGGCTAACCCTAACCTGCCTGCTCACGGCACCATCATCGAGGCACAGCTGGATAAGGGTCGCGGCCCGGTTGCTACCGTACTGGTACAACGCGGTACTCTGCATATCGGTGATACCATTATTGCCGGCACCTCCTATGGTAAGGTTCGTGCAATGATTAATGACCGTGGCGAAAAAGTTAAGAAGGCTCTGCCTTCTACCCCTGTAGAGGTACTGGGCCTGAACGATGTACCGGCTGCCGGCGATATTCTGGACAGCACCGATGAAAAGACTGCCCGCGGCGTTGCCGAAAAACGTATCGCCAAGAAGAAGGAAGAGGAAATCAAGCTGAACTCCAAGGTTTCTCTGGATGACCTGTTCCAACGCATTAAAGAAGGCGAAATCAAAGAGCTGAACATCGTTGTTAAGGCTGACGTTCAGGGCACCATCGAAGCATTGAAGGCATCCCTGGAAAAAATCAAAAACGATGAGGTTAAGGTTGCCGTTGTCCATGCAGGCGTAGGCGCTATCACCGAGTCCGACGTAATGCTGGCATCCGCTGCCAACGCACTGATTATCGGCTTTAACGTTCGTCCTGACGCTAACGCGCGCAAGGCTGCCGAAACCGAGAAGGTTGACGTACGCACCTACCGCGTAATTTACGACGCAATCAACGACGTTGAGGCTGCTATCAAGGGTATGCTTGCTCCTAAATTCAAGGAGGTTATCCAAGGCCGCGTAGAAATCCGTCAGCTGATTACTATTTCCAAGCTGAAGATTGCCGGCTGCTATGTAGTTGAAGGCAAGGTTACCAACAGCTCCAAGGTTCGTGTTGTACGTGACGGCATCGTAGTTCACGAGGGCGTTATCGAATCTCTGCGCCGCTTCAAGGACGATGTGAAGGAAGTTGCCCAAGGCTTTGAATGTGGTATTACTTTAGAGAAATTCAGCGACCTTAAAGAGGGCGATATCTTTGAAGTATACGACATGGAAGAAATCGCAGTAGAATAGTCTGCCGCATAAGGCACATTGCGCAGGAATGGCGGCCGTATACGCCGCATTCCCCGCAGCTGTTGCCTGTACGTCAGTCTGTATCTATATGTATCTATATATAGAGGAAAAGAAAATGGCAAGACTTAGAGTAGAAAAAGTACAGGAGGCCATCAAGCACGAAATCAGCAAAATGCTGCTGCATGATGTCAAGGATCCGCGCATTCAGTTTGTTACCGTAACAGGCGTGGAGCTGACAGATGACATGAGCTATGCAAAGATTTTCATTAGCATGTATGGTCCCAAGGATAAACAGGATGAAACCTGGAAGGCTCTGAACAAGGCATTAGGCTTTATGCGTACGGAAATCGCCAAACGCATCCGCCTGCGCTTTGCACCGACCCTGATTCTGCAGAAGGATACCTCCGCAGAATACAGTGCGCATATTCAGAGCATCTTAGATAAGATTAAGCAGGAAGAAAAGCCTGTAGCCGAGGAAGCAGAGCATGAGTAAGGAGCTTAGCCTGCAGGAAACAGGCGCTATGCTGCTGGCGGCAGAAAAAATTGTGCTGTGCACCCATGTAAGCCCGGATGGTGACACCCTGGGCTCCACTTTGGGACTGGCACGTTTTTTGCTGGCACAGGGCAAGCAGGTTATTGTTTTCTGTGATGATATTATCAACAAAAGCTTTGGCTTTATTCCTGGTATAGAATTGTGTGAACGCCCGGTAGAGGGCAGCAAGCTGCAGACGGATTTGCTGGTAGTTATTGATGCCAGCTCCTTTGACCGTATTGGTCTGGTGTCCGAGGTTGTGGAAGCAAAAACACTGCTGAACATCGACCACCATATTTCCAACGAACGCTTTGCCGAATATCTCTACTTGGATGCCAAGGCAGCAGCCGTAGGCGAGGTAATGTGTGATCTGTTCATGGCTATGCAATGGCCCTTTGATAAGGAAATTGCTACCTGCTTTTACACAGCAATCAGCACAGACTGCGGCTCGTTCCGCTATGCCAACACTACGCCGAAAACTATGCGTAATGCTGCCAAGCTGCTGGAATACGGCGTGCAGCCTAACGAAATCAGCGATGCACTGGACGTGCGCTCCCGTGATACGGTAGAGCTGCTGGCCAAGGTACTGCCTTCGCTGACCTTCGCTTATGAAGGTAAAATTGCTTATCTCACAATTACCAACGATTTATATGACAAGGATGTCCAGACCGACAGCTTTGTGTCCTACCCGCGCTATATTGAGGGCGTTGACGTAGCTATTATGTTCAAGGCCGTTGAGCCGGAGGTAACGCGCGTGAGCATGCGCTCCAAGAGCGTTGACGTATCCGCTGTGGCTGTAGCCTTCGGCGGCGGCGGTCATCTGCGGGCAGCAGGCTGTACGATTTATGCACCGGTAGAGGAGGCTCGCACTCAGCTGCTGGAGGCATTGGGCAAATTGGTTTAATATGGACGCAATTTTTAATGTATTAAAACCACCACAGATGACATCGCACGATGTTATCGGCTTTTTGCGGCGCGTGCTTAACACAAAGAAAATCGGACATGGGGGAACTCTTGACCCTGACGCGGCAGGAGTTCTTCCTGTTTTTGCGGGCAGTGCAACGCGTTTGCTGGAATTTGCCGTAGAAGGCCGCAAGGAATATATTGCCGAATTTACGCTGGGTGCGCAGACAGTTACCGGCGATGACAGCGGTGAGGTTGTCAAAACGATGCCTGTGCCTGCATTCGGCAAACAGGAGTTGGAAGCGGTGCTGGCGCAATTTACCGGTAAGCAGCTGCAGCTGCCGCCGATGTATTCGGCCATCAAAATCAACGGCAAAAAGCTGTATCAGCTGGCACGTCAGGGCGTAGAGGTGGAACGCACCGCACGTCCGATAGAGGTCTATAAGCTGGAGCTTCTGCATTATACGGCAACGAGCTTTACCGTGCGCGTGGCCTGCTCCAAGGGCACCTATATCCGCGTATTGGGCGAGGACCTGGCGACGGCGCTGGGAACCTGCGGTACGATGAGCTTTTTGCTGCGCACGCAGGTGGGAGCTTACACGATTGACAAGGCTTGCACGCTGCAGGAAATCGCGGAGAATCCCGAGGCCTGTGCCGCAGAGCCGCTGACTGCCGTTGCCGAGCTGCCCAAGCTCAAGGTAAACGCGCGTCAGGCGGCGCGCATTACTAACGGTGTACGCACCACGGTGGCGCAGACTGCCGACGGCAGATACGTACTGCTGGGGCCGGGGGATGAATTCTTAGGCATCGTCCGCTGTGAGCAGGAGCGTCTGCAGGCAGAAAAAATCTTAGAGCATTACCCGATGCCAGAGGAATAACTATGGAGATTATTACTTCTTTAGAACAACTGCATAAATTTTCCGCTCCCTGTGTGGTAGCATTGGGTACCTTTGACGGTTTGCATCGCGGTCATCTTGATGTAATTGAAACCGCAAGAGACAAGGCGCGTGAATGTAACTCCAAGCTGGCAGTCTTTACCTTCAGCAACCATCCCTTTGAATGGATTCGTCCGGGCATGGTGCCGCCGGCGCTGATAACTGGCGCGCAAAAGCAGGAGCTTTTGCAGCAGCTTGGCGTGGATGTGCTGGTGGATATTCCCTTTAATCAGCAGGTAGCAGATCTTTCGCCGCAGGAGTTCTTGCAGCGACTGCAGCAGCTTGATTACAGATGTCTGGTAGTCGGTGCCAACTTCACCTACGGCTGCCGCGGACAGGGAACTGTTTATACGCTGGCTGCTTCCGCCAAGGCCATGGGCTTTGAGCTGATTGTACGTGAGCTGGTAAGCGAGGGTGCAACCGTTATCAGCAGCACTGCTATTCGTCAGCTGATTGCCGCAGGCAAGGTAGCAGAGGCAGCAGCAATGCTGGGGCGCAGCTACAGCATCAGCGGCACTGTGGCGCACGGCAACGAGCGCGGTCGCTTACTGGGATATCCTACGGCCAACATTGAGCTGGAGGATGCTCATGTTGCGGTTCCTCTGGGGGGAGTGTATGCTGTGCGGGTGATTGTCAACGGCAAAAGCTATCACGGCATGGCTAATATAGGTTACAATCCGACCTTTGGCGATGTTGCCAAACCGCGTCTGGAAACGAACATCTTTGATTTTACCGGGGACCTTTACGGTAAGCAGCTCACGGTGCAGTTTGTGCAGCGCATTCGCGGCGAAGTAAAATTTGCCGGCATTGAGCAGCTAAAGCAGCAGCTGGCGCAGGATAAAAACGACTGCGAAGCGGCATTGCGGTAAATCAAAGCTGTTTTTATAAAAAACTTTACAAAATACTTGCTATCTGGTGGCAAGATATGGTATACTATCATAGTATTTGAACCAAGGCCTGGCAGTTCGATTCTCCAACGGCTGCTACGCTTATGGCAATTTGAAATTTTAGGAGGAAACAAACAATGTTAACTAGCGAAGCTAAACAAGCTGTAATTCTGGCAAACGCACGTCATGAAGGTGATACCGGTTCTTCTGAGGTACAAATCGCAGTTCTGACCGAACGCATTAAATATTTGACCGAGCATCTGAAAGAGCACAAAAAAGATCATCATTCCCGTCGTGGCCTGCTGAAACTGGTAGGTAAACGTCGTGGCCTGCTGAACTACCTGGCTAGCAAAGACATCGAGCGCTATCGTGCAATCATTGCTAAACTGGGTATTCGTAAATAATCCGGTTTATGCTGAAAAGTCCGTCCGTAAGGACGGGCTTTTTTTGTGCCTGCGTTTAGGTTAAAGATGAGTATCTCGTGCAATAGTATTAAAAATAATTAACACTAACGCGAAAATCACTCATAGTGTTAAAATAAATTAATACTATCGACGAAATGTGCGATAGTGTTAAAAATAATTAACACTGTTGCGGAGAGGAGTGGGTTGTGTTAGAATATAATAAAGGAAAATGTGCTGACAAAGCGGAAAGGAGCAGGGTTATGGTTATCAGAACACAGTATCTGGAACGGTTGCGCCCATTTTATAATTCGGAGCTGGTAAAGGTTATTACCGGCATCAGACGTTGCGGTAAATCTACTATTTTGCGTCAGGTTATTGCTGAAATAAAGGAAAATGGTATCGAGGATTCGCATATCGTTTACATAAATTTTGAAGATTACAAGTATCATAAGCTGACAGATGCAGATGTTTTTTATGAATATGTTGAACAAAAAATTATTGATGAAAGTAAATATTATCTGTTTTTCGACGAAATTCAAAATGTAAATAATTTTGAGCTTGTGGTAAATTCTTTTCGGGCAACGCATAATGTGAGTATTTTTATTACCGGTTCTAATTCCAAACTGCTTTCGGGAGAATTAGCTACTCATTTAAGTGGCAGGACTGTATCTTTGCGCGTATTACCGTTCAATTTTATGGAGTTCTGTCAATACAAAGAAATCTCTGCACCGGATTATGAAAGCCTGTTGACGGAATACATGACTTATGGTGGCTTGCCTTTGGTATGTGGCGCTGCCAATAAGGAAACCAAAGAGGTTATTTTAAATAATATATATGATGCGGTTGTGCTGAAGGATATAGTCATGCGCAACAAAATAAATTCGCCACTGGTGCTGGAAAAGGTTCTTGATTATATTGTAGGTAACTCTTCACTGACTGTTTCCGGTAATGCTATTGCGAGCACGCTTTCAAGTAATGGGCATAAGGTTTCTGCACCTGTTGTGTACGATTATCTGCGCTGCATTGTTGATGCCTGTGTTTGTGATAAGGTTTCGCGTTATGATATTCGTGGCAAGAAGGCGCTTGCATTTGAAGAGAAGTATTATGTTTGCGACCTTGGCTTTCTGCATTTGAAAAAAAACAGAATTAAGGACGAGTATAACTATATCATTGAAACAATTTGCTATAATGAGCTGATTTCGCGTGGCTACAAGGTCTATGTAGGTAAAACCTGGAAGGGTGAGATTGACTTTATCGCAGAATTGAATGGAAAGATTGTCTATATTCAGGCAGCATATCTTTTAACTGATGAAAAAACAATAGAGCGAGAGTTTGGGGCATATGAAAAAATTGCCGATAATTATCCCAAATATGTTATAACTTTGGATAAGCATACCATTTCAAGAAATGGCATTATCCATTATAATCTCATCGATTTCCTGCTCAGAAAAGTTGCTCTTTAATTTTAGCAAGCAATATAATATCTTGAATTAATCACATAAGCAGTTTACTGTGCTTGCGTGATTTTTCATTGAATTTCTATAAATGTTTTTTTGCAAAAGCAATGGCATATTTTGACAGAATGTGAAAAAAAATTTAAGCCTTTTTCTGGAATAAGCAACTCTATTACGAGAAAAGGGAGAAAATGCACGTTTCTCGTAATAGAATTTATCCTTATTTTTTGTTTGTTAAACCTAAAAGCCTATTTCCGATAGCATTAGTCTCCCGCAGGTAAATCTTCTTGCAAAAAAGTGATAAAGATGTTATATTTATGATATATACCTGCGGTGGAGGTGCTATAAATGAGTTTTAGTAATGATATAAAGATGATTCGCCACAAATGTTTGCTGAGTCAAATAGAGTTTGCTGAAGCATTAGGCGTGTCGTTTGCTACTGTCAATAGATGGGAATCCGGAAGAAGCAAACCGAATTTCAAAACTATGAAGCTAATCAATAGTTTTTGCGAAACTCATGGAATCGACTTCGATGTAAGCAAGCAGTTAACGGAGGAAGAAGAAAAATGATATATAACGTGATAGATCTGTTTGCAGGAGCCGGTGGATTGAGCCTTGGCTTTAAGCAAACAGGGCAAGTGAAAATAATTGCTGCCGCAGAAAACAATTTGAACGCCAGAAAAACTTACAAGAGGAATTTCAAGCTGGCACGCCTGTATTCCGATGTGAGAACAATAGACTATGCGGAATTACAAGATACTGTTGGTCCTGTTGATATTGTGATTGGTGGCCCACCGTGTCAGGGATTCTCTAATGCAAATCGCCAACACACTACAGTTATCAGTATGAACAACAGACTTGTAAAAGAGTATGTTCGTGCAATATGCGAACTGAATCCGAAAGCCTTTGTCATGGAAAATGTTGCTATGTTGCGTTCCCAGGTTCATAGATTTTTCCTTGAAAAACGAGACCTTGATAATGAAAGAATCATGGCACTTCCTTTGTCAGAGGACAAGATTGAGATTTTGCCAGAATGTGTGAATTTTGATAATTCTATTGCGTTCCTCGAAACCGCACGGGCAGAAATGGGATATGCTTGGGCGGAAAGCTTTTATAAGATCATCAATATTCTTTATCGTTATCGAATTAACCCTGCCAAGTTTGATGCTACTCTTGAAAAATATCAGAAGAAGCTGATTGCACAGCTTGGTGAGGTTTTGAAGATAACTGCTGAAGCGGAAAAACTCAATGTTTTGCAGGAAAACGATGCGAAAATGGCAAAGGCAATATTGCAGTATATTGAGAAAAAAGATAATTTTGATGATACTGTATTGGCGATTAGCAATTCCATCATGATGCAGCGAGCAATCATGAAAATCAAAGAATTAACCGACAATGACATTCATATTTTTGAATACAAAGAAGATAACGGTAGCTTAGTAGCAGTAGTTAAGTCTTACCCCGTATTGGATTACATTAGAGCGATTTTAGAGAATGCTCCATATAACTACACCTTAAGCGAAAACACGCTTAATGCAATCCATTATGGCGCACCTCAAAGACGAGAACGCTTTATTATTGTCGGTCTCAAAAAAGAAATGAATGCCAAATATATTGCCCCTGAAATAAAATTTACAGAAGGCAATTATAGAACTGTTCATGATGCGATTGCAGATATTCAGGATGTAATACCTGTTACAGAAGTTACTGGCGACTACATTGAACTTGAAGCGCATCCTAATGCGACAGGGCTGGAGAAAGAACTAAGAGGTCGAGCGCTGTACAATCACATTACTACAGCTACCAGAGAAACAGCGATGGCGAGATTCAAGGCACTCAAAGCGGGCGAAAATTTTCATGATCTCGATCCTGAACTTAAAACGACCTATAGCAACGCAGATCGTACACAAAACACGATTTATATGCGTCTAAAGTATAACGAACCGTCTGGCACTGTTGTTAATGTTCGAAAATCCATGTGGATTCATCCTGAATTGGATCGTGCTATTTCCATCCGTGAAGCAGCCAGATTGCAGACATTCCCGGATAGCTTCATTTTTGAAGGAACAAAAGATTCTCAATACCAGCAGGTCGGTAACGCAGTACCTCCATATCTGGCGAAAGCTATCGCAGATAGTGTTATTAGCATCTTGAATAATGCTGCAGAATAAAAAACGGGTCACTCCTACGGATTTCGGAGTGGCCCATTTATATTATAGGGTTACTGTTTCAGGAGCCTTGCAAATTTCATTTGCTTTAGCAAGAATCTTGTCGTGAATACGCTGTTCAGGCAGACAGTCAAGGATATAAATGCCACCAAGCAAGTTAAGGTATTTAGCCAGCTCGCCAACGATGTTTGTGTCAATAGGCAAGCCCTGCGCCTTGGCTTCTATTATTGCACCAAGGAAAGGACGGATAATAGACGGATTGTTGGAAGTGTTTCGTTCCAGAATGTGCATGATGTAGTCGGAGCTTTCACACACAAATTTCGCAAGTTCCCAAGGGTCAGAACGCTTCTCATCATATGTAAGACGACCGATCCACCACAATCTAGATAAGGCATTTCTCGTCAAAGAACGTCTGGCACCAAAGCCGAAGAAAAAATGTTGCTGTACATTACCAACTGTACATTTCTTGTTAATATCCCATCTGTATTTTACATAGTCCCAGAAAGGCCCAAGGCACAGTCCTGCCCACAAACGCTCGTCTGAAGCTTGAGAATCGGACAGAAAACGAAGGTTTCCGTAAATGCGCTTAACATTTTCGGCTTCTGTAAGGAAAGGCTTGTCCGCAGTCATATCTAGGCTGAAATCGGGAATTTCAGCAAACTTTGTGTCAGAGAACAGTGCGTTTCCCAGCTCTTCCTGTAGCCATTCAGAGGAATCCTGCTTAAAATTATCAACCCAGCTTTTGAGATTGGATTTGATAATGTCGATGTTATCGTAGCTCACAAACTGTAGCTTCATTATTCGTCACCTCCTGTTGCTCCAAAGCTACTTGTCAAAAATGTAAATGCATCCGAAACGGGATTGTTTATCAGCTTTTGAACAAGAACTAAGCAGTTCTGGTTGTTGAATTCTTCGCTTTCAATATCACAGTCAAACTGCGTTAACAGCGCCTTTGATAGAACTTTGTACCATAATGTGTCAGAGTTCTCGCTTCGTTCCTGAATAGGCAAAGCTTTCAGTTCTTGCAAAACATAAACTAGAGCAGGTACAACAGTAAGAGAGTTGAGAATAGGCTGTGCCAGAGGGGTAGCACTCATGGCTTTATAGCTATAAAAATCGCTAATAGGAAGTTTGATGATGATTTTACGCTGAGACATATCAACTAGCATTTGCTTACAGCTTTCGTCGGGGTTCTTGCTGATGTTGAAAATGGATTGGGTATTTGCGAGATCATCAATATCTTTAGAAATATCCACCGTTACCATTTTGCCTACAGCCATTACGCAACCAGCTTCAATATCAAAGGCAATCCCTTGATAATCTTCATGGAAGTCAGGGCTGGTAAAGCCTTTTAAATCATCGACTGCTACCACAAACGGACAAATTTGCAATTTGCCATTTACAGCCTTATTCAGAAGGGTATATACTTTGCTGACCTTATCTGTTTGGACAACTGTACGAAAACCGGTTTGTGCACACTCTAAATGGTAAACATACTTTGCAACGCCCTGCTTGATGCAGTCCTGAAGACTTTGACAAGTGAGGGTGGCAAGGAAGTCGATACGCAGATCATAGCCATCACGCACAATATCAATGACTACATCAAAAGCTCCGTTTCCATAATCGTTTGAATAAGAGGACAGGACTGGATACGGATATAATTTATACTTGATTTCCATACGCCTTCACCTCCAAAGAACAATAATCGTGATAATCAAGCTGAATATTGAGCCTGATAGCTTTTTTCTCGGTAAATGTCAGATTTGTGATTCTGTTTTTATCAAACTTCAAATCAGGGCACTCAGAACAAGAAGCCGCAACAATAGATGCTTCGTAGTTTTGAGATTCAGCCGACATAAATACTTCTAAAATGCCATTCGTAGCAGAGGAAACGGGAGTAAAGACAATCGTATATTCACCAGTAGACTTGTTACGAACCACATTACGAACGCTGGCTGCAGAAATAGCAGACAGTTTCTTACGGTGTTCTACTGGAATATTGCCACCGCCATCGCCGGGGTTGTTACCACCACCGTTGCCGCCGTGTCCGCCATGGCCTTGGCTACCGCTACCACCTTCACCGGGAAGATCAGTAACGATAATATCGCCTTCCTCATCGTCTACGAGAGTTTGTTCGGGTTCTTCGGTCTGGGTTCCAGAAGGCTTTGGTGCAACTTCCGTCACACGGATTTTAAAATCTTTAATACTATCCTGCAATGCCTCAGTACGTTCCTGATTAGGGGACTTATCAAAGTCACTGGCAGAAAGGTATTCACCAACGGTCGGATCAAGAGCTTCTTCGCTTTCATCGTTTTTCATTTCATCCAAGGATGCTTTGATGAAACGTGTCAGCGTAGTGAGCAAGCGCTTGGCTTTGCTCTTGTTTTCAGCACGCTCCACTTCCCATTCGAGATGCTGTGGGTTTTCAAGGCTACGGAGATACGAGTTGATAGCATCCCCCTCAATAAACAGTGTGCCAGCAAATGGAATCAATCCGTTGATGTTTCCCTTGTCTTTGATTTTCATGCCTGTCTGACGAATCATCGCAACTCGTCTACTAAAAGACGGCATAATCATCAGTTGCAAAGTGAGCTTGCCGATAGTTTCAGGCTCATCGGTAAGTTCCTTGGTGAAGGTTCTTGCTAATTTTTCATCCGTAAGCGCCTGATAATATTCGTCGGCGTGTTCCTTGAAGTATTCTTTGTGAGAAATCATAAGGTCAGAGAGAGAGTCCTTGCTGATGATAGTTCCATCAACATCTACCACCAGCGTTCCGTTATAAATGGCATAAAGGAAGCCGTCCAAAATGGAAGCAACCATCTGGTGCTGCCATCCTTTATCGCCATTGAAAGCGGCGATAAAAATATCTGTTCCAGAGTTTTCGGCACTGCGAGAGTAAGCAGAATCTAACGAATACTGCTTGTACATAGGGCTATTCTTATCATTACCATAGAATCCTGTGCCTTGGGTGGTTTCATTATTCTTGTTCTTGAAGGAAGTCAATCTGGAAACACCTTGAGATGCACAAACCCCATCTTTGTCGCTGGTGCTGTAGAAAACGGTTCTAAGAGAAGAACAGGCATATGGAGCAAACTTGCCAATACCAAAAGATCCGCCATAACTGCCGGATTTATCGGATGCACCTGAAGATTTTGTTAAGTTACACCAAGGAGAGTTGTACTCTTCATGGGAGCCAACAAGACCAGAAGTGTTAAAGTCGCTGATTCTTAAGCAAGTGATAGTAGGTTTATGTATTACATCCAGTGCCTGCTTAAAGAAGGTTTTAGCTTTAGTAGATTGTTGCTGCGACCAATAATCCAAAGCTCGCTTAAGGGCATCTTCTAAATTGCTGTAGTCGGGAATTTTATGATGGTCGATTTCAAAGGTTTTGAATTCGATGCGGGTAGGTTCGCCATTTTTAAGCGCAGCGTCCAGAGAGTTTTGACAGATTTCTCGTGCCAAGGATTTGATGGGAGTACCCTTGAAAGTTTCAATGCCAGAATCGGCAATACCAAAAATCTGGCCATAGTTATTTGATGGGAAGTTCCACTTTTGTATAAGATTGAACATATTTCTCACCTCTTGCGTTTGCTCAACGAGAATCTGGTTGCTTTTTCAGGTTCTACTTTTGTGAATTTCTTTTTTGATTCTCGCAGTTCTTGTTCGATTGCTTGGAAAATCTCCTCTACTTCATCTAGTGTGTATTCATAGACGGAAGTATTTGAACAATTGCCAAGGAGCTGCAAGGTATCAATGATTTTGTTTGTTCTAGCTTCAGCAAGCCGGACGAACTTATCGTGCTTGCTTTCTTTGGCCTGTTTCTTCATAGGGAATCCTCCTTCCTGTTTGATTATATAGTAGCACTTAAATGCCGAATAGTCAATAACATTTTTAAAATATTAGATAATATACCGAAAATGTTACACGTCGGAATAATCGTTAAAATTGCGATTGTATGGTAATATTCTAAAAATATTATTTCTGAAACTGAATTTGATGGTGCAAATACACATAACATTTTTGAAATATTACCAGCTAATATAGAAGGAAACCATCAGTTTTGTTCCTATTGGAATACTATAGCCGCTATACAAAGAATCAGCAGAGCAGAGTGTGGAGCGTAAATTCGTTGAAAATCTGGATAAAGCAGATGAAGTCGCAGTATACGCAAAGCTTCCGCGAGGCTTTTACATTCCGACACCTGTAGGCAAATATTCGCCGGACTGGGCAATTGCTTTCAAAGAGGGAAAGATTAAGTACGTATATTTCATTGCTGAAACCAAAGGAACTAATGAAAGTACGGAACTGAAATCTATGGAGCAAGCAAAAATTAAATGTGCCGAAAAGCTTTTTGAAAAGCTTTCCAATGGCGAAGTGCATTACGGTCAGGTAAAGGATTACAAGAGCCTGATGGATATTGTACTTGATAGATAAAACCACAACCGAATATGGAATAATTCACGCTGATAGTTTGCTTGTGCCTATGTGTACACTCTTTTTGTAAAATCTTTACACTTGCCGCTATAAGAACAGGCTAATAATTTTCCTCGTTGACAAATAGCAGTAACAGTAATATAATTTTTCTAATAGCAAACCATTAAGATAGAGGCGCGGAAAGCATGAGTAGGTTGTGGAGCGGGAGCTGAGAAGCATCACAAAAGGGCTAACGCCGAAGTGCAATGGCAGCCGTGTCGTTGTGCTGGGCCGTCAGTGAAAGCTGCCGGACTGTCGCTGCATCTGCAGCGGAGGGCTATCTCGGCTATGGGTGTGAATATTATTTAGCATGCTAACCGTTGAGATAGGATTCAAAGGAAATATCTCAACGGTTATTTTTATGATTAAGGAGTGAACGACATGATTCGTGTTTTGGTAAATGGTGCGCTGGGCCGTATGGGCAGCGAGGTATGTAAAAAGGTATATAGCGAAGCTGATTTGGAGCTTGTAGGTGCTGTTGATATTAAGGAAGGCACTGTACATCTGGGTGATGGTGTTAAGGTAACTACCGACTTGGTTGCTGCTATTGAAGCTGCCAAACCGGACGTTGTTGTTGACTTCACCCGTCCTGATGTTGTTATGGGCAACCTGCGCAAAATGCTGCCGCTTGGCGTGCATGCTGTAGTAGGCACAACAGGCTTCAGCGATGCAGATTTAAAAGAGGTTGATGAGCTGGCACGCAAGCACAACACCAGCCTGCTGATTGCTCCGAACTTTGCGCTTGGCGCAGTTGTAATGATGAAGCTGGCGTGTGAGGCTGCCAAATACTTCCCGCATGTAGAAATTATCGAGAAGCATCACGATAATAAGCTGGATGCTCCGAGCGGTACGGCGATTATCACCGCACAAAAGATTGCTGAGGTGCGCAAGGCTATGCAGCAGGGCAATCCTGATGAAAAGGAAACCATGGCAGGTGCGCGCGGTGCGGATTACGAGGGCATGAAGATTCACAGTGTCCGCTTGCCGGGTTACGTTGCTTCCCAGGAGGTTATCTTCGGCGGTCAGGGCGAAACACTGAAAATCAGCACCGACCCGATTAACCGCGAATGCTACATGCCGGGCGTTGCGCTTGGCTGCCGCAAAATTGTTGACCAAGTAGGCCTGGTATACGGCTTGGATAAATTACTCTAAATAGTGAGGGGGAGAATTTTATGAAAAAGTATAACGTTGCTATTTTGGGCGCTACCGGTGCTGTTGGTACTGAATTTCTGAAGCTTATCGAAGAAAGAAACTTCCCGTTTGCAGAGCTGCGTCTGCTGGCTTCCAAGCGCAGCGCAGGCAAGCAGATTGAATTTATGGGCAAAACATATACTGTGCAGGAGGCTACCAAGGACTCCTTCGAGGGCATTGATATCGCTCTGTTCGCAGGCGGCAGCGTTTCTAAGGAGTTTGCTCCCTACGCTGTAAAGGCCGGTGCCGTTGTTATCGATAACTCCAGCACCTTCCGTATGGACCCCGAAGTGCCGCTGGTTGTGCCGGAGGTTAACCCCGAGGATATCCTGAAGCACAAGGGCATTATTGCCAACCCTAACTGCTCTACCATTATTATGGTTATGGCACTGAAACCACTGTATGATCTGGCACGCATTAAACGTATCGTCGTTTCTACCTATCAGGCTGTTTCCGGCGCCGGCAAGGAGGGCATTGACGAGCTCACCGACCAGACCAAGGCTTACAGTGAGGGACGTGAGATGGAGGCACACATTCTTCCGTCCGCAAGTCTGCCGAAGCATTATCCGATTGCGTTTAACCTGATTCCGCAGATTGATGTTTTCCTTGACAATCTCTACACCAAAGAAGAGATGAAGATGATCAACGAAACCAGAAAGATTATGCATGATGACGAAATGCGCATCACCGCTACTACCGTGCGTGTGCCTGTATACCGCAGCCACAGCGAATCGGTAAACATTGAGTTTGAGCATGATTTGGAGCTGAAGGATATGGCAGCTGCCATCAATGCTTTCCCCGGCGTTCAGATGATGGATGATCCTGCCAACCAGGTTTATCCGATGCCTTTATATACCTCAGAAAAATATGACTGCTTCGTTGGCCGTCTGCGCCGCGATGAGTCCAATCCGAACACCTTTAACCTGTGGGTAGTAGGCGACCAGATCCGTAAGGGCGCTGCGCTGAATACTCTGCAGATTGCTGAGGTTATGATTAAAAACGGCTGGTTAGAAAAATAATAATGCACCTTTGCGGTGTAAAGACTACCCGGCGTACAGCCTGTACGCCGCAGCCTTTCCGGCATCCGGTACATTTTGCATTTTAATATAAACAGATGAGGAGCAATTTACATGAAAATCATTGTACAGAAATTCGGCGGCACCTCCGTCGCGAGTGAGGAAGCCCGCGTTGCAGTTAAAAACAAGGTACAGCAGGCTATCCGTAACGGTTACTCCCCGGTAGTTGTAGTTTCCGCAATGGGACGCAAGGGCGCTCCCTACGCAACCGATACGCTTATCGGTACCCTGAAGGACGTTAACCTTTCTGTTAATGTGCGCGAGATGGATATGATGATGTGCTGCGGCGAAATCATTTCCGCCTGCGTAATGGCAGCAACGCTGCAAAAATTCGGTATCAACGCTATGGCGCTTACCGGCGGTCAGGCAGGTATCATTACTGATTCCCAGTTTGGTGCCGCACGCATCAAAAACATTAATACCTCCGGTCTTATCCGTCTGCTGGAGGCAGGCATCATTCCGGTTGTCTGCGGCTTCCAGGGTATGACGGAAAACAACTATAAATTTACTACCTTAGGTCGCGGTGGCAGCGATACCTCTGCTGCTGCACTGGGCGCTGCGCTCAAGGCTGATTTTGTTGAAATTTATACAGACGTTGAGGGCATCATGACTGCTGACCCGCGCATTGTCGAGAAGGCTAATATTCTGCAGCAGATTTCCTATGCTGAGGTTTGCCAGATGGCACAGAACGGCGCTAAGGTTATTCATCCGCGTGCCGTGGAAATTGCTATGGGCAGCAACATTCCCATGTATGTTAAATCTACCTTCAGCGATGCTCCCGGTACTCTGATTACCAGCGAACGCATCGGTCAGGGTAACGGCGGCGAAATTGCGATTAACGAATCCTGCGCCAGCGGCGTTGCTCATCTTAATGATTTGGCACAGTTCCGCATTGACCTGAATCCGCAGGATATTACTGCAGGCCGCAATCTGTTCGAGGATTTGGCGGATGCAGGCATCAGCGTAGGCTGCTTGAATCTGTCCGAGAAGGAAGCAATGTTTGCAGTATTTTCTCCGGACGTAGAGCATACCTGCAAGGTGCTTGATGCAACCGGCTTTAAATATACGCTGAACGAGGGCTGCGGCAAGGTTTCTGTTGTCGGCAGTGCTATGCGTGGCGTGCCCGGCATTATGGCTACCTTTGTAACTGCGCTTGCCAGCCACAATATCGCTATTCTGCAAACTGTGGACAGCGATACTACGATTTCCGCGATTGTTAAAGAGGAACATTTGGTGGAGGCTGTGAAGGCGCTCCACGAAGCCTTCAAGCTGTAGGCCGTGTATAAAGCACCGCCTGCGTTGTTGCGTTTCCTCGACGTACTGTTAGTACGCCGTCGTCAACGCACCTAGCATCCGGCACTTTCTCCACAGCCTGTTAGGGTAAAGAGGAAATAAAGCACCGCCTGCGTCGTTACATAGTTTTGACGTACCGCTAGTGCGTCGTAAAAAAATATAAAATCATTTAGATAATAAACAATATATCATAGAGAATTTTAGTTTCTATTAGTTTTAAGAGGTGGAATTACAATGAAAAAACCGTATTTTGGCAGATTATTAACGGCTATGGTTACGCCGTTCAACGCTGATGGCAGCATCAATTATGAAGCCGGTGCAGATTTTGCCGACTGGCTGCTGGCTAACGGCAGTGACGGACTGGTAGTAGAAGGCTCTACCGGTGAAGCTGCAACCATGGACATGGATGAAAAAATTAAATTCATGCAGACCATTGTTGCACGTGTCAACGGCCGTGCCAAAATTGTTGCCGGTGCAGGTACCAACTGCACTGCCAGCACTATTGATCTGGTTAAGAAAATGGAAGCCTGCGGTGTAGATGGCGTCCTCGTAGTTGGCCCGTACTACAACAAACCGACTCAGGAAGGCTATTACCAGCATTTTGCAGCCGTAGCAAAGGCTACTAAGCTGCCGATTATCGTATATAACGTTCCCGGACGTACCGGCGGCAACATTGCTCCGGAAACTGTTGCACGTCTGGCAGCAGATTTCAGCAACATTGTGGCTATTAAAGAGGCAGCAGGCAATGTAGCACAGACTGCAGAGCTGTATCGTGTACTGCCGGAGGATTTCTCCATTTACAGCGGTGATGACGGCCTGATTCTGCCGTTCCTGTCTGTTGGTGCCTGCGGCTTGATTTCCGTTCTGGCCAATGTCAATGGCAACATACTGCAGCAATTGATGCAGGCCTACAGCGAAGGCCGCGTTAAGGATGCTGCTGACATCAACAAGGTTATGGTACCGCTGGCTAAGGCTATGTTCATAGAAAGCAACCCGATTCCTATCAAAGCTGCAGTTACCAAGGTTACCGGTATTGAAGCAGGTGCTCCGCGTCTGCCGCTGACTCCTATCAGCGCTGCCGCTGAGGCTAAGCTTGATGCAGCTTTAAAAGCAGCAGGCATGATAAAATGAGCAAGCTGGTAGTAATTATCCAGTGTGATACAGTGCAGCAGCGTTGCTGCGGCTACAACTGTACGCACGCCTTTTACAGCCGTGAGGGCAAGTTTGCCGGTTATCCCGAGGATACGCATTACATGAGCTTCACCTGCGGTGGCTGCTCAGGCGGTGCACTGACGGTGAAGCTGGAGAATTTGGCGAAGCGCCTGCGCCGCTTTAAAGAGGATGGGCAGGAGATTTGCGTGCATCTTTCTACATGCATGGTATCGGATAATTCGCATAAGCCGCCGTGCCCGCATCTTGATTACATCCAAAAGATTTTAGCGAAAAAGAAGCTGACGAATATTGTTCATGGTACATATATTTCCAAAACGGCAACCAGACGCCGTGAGGAAGGCATTTACAAGAAATTTGAGTGAGCTTTGAATAAGCATTGAAAAACACCCTGCGTATTGCCGTTGGCAATGCACAGGGTGTTTTATGTTAGAGAGTATTATTTGAAAAGATACAGCAGATAGCCATAGCCTTCGGCTTCCATCTGTTCGTAGGGGATAAAGCGCAGGGAAGCACTGTTGATGCAGTAACGTACACCGTTGGGTGATTCGTGGTCACCGGTGAAAACATGGCCTAAATGCGAATCGCCGCTGCGGCTGCGCACCTCGGTGCGTACCATACCATGGCTTGTATCTTTGCGTTCTACTAGCAAAGGTGCTTCAATAGGCTTGGTAAAGGCGGGCCAGCCGCAGCTGCTCTGATATTTGTCGGTTGAAGAAAAGAGTGGTTCGCCGGTTACGATATCAACATAAATGCCTTTGGCAAATTTATCCCAGAATTCGTTGCGGAACGGTAGTTCGGTACCGTTTTGCTGTGTTACCTGAAATTGTTCTGCGGTAAGCTTATCGCGTATAGTTTCGGCAGCAGGTTTTTTGTAGGCACCGGCATCAATTTTCAAGGTACTGAGCAGCTTGATTTTAGCAGGCGATATATGGCAGTATCCGCCAGGATTTTTATCAAGATAGTTCTGATGATATTCTTCTGCCGGATAATAGTTTTTCAGTGGTCCGACTTCGACTGCGAATACCTTATGACGACCGCGTTCCAGTTCCGCAATACGTTCTACGACAGCCTGCGCTTGTGTATTGGTATAGTAGATGCCAGTCTGATACTGTGTTCCGGTATCATTACCCTGTTTGTTGAGAACTGTTGGGTCGATGACGTAAAAATATGCCAAGAGCAGATGGTCAAGACTTACCTGTGCCGGATCGTATTCAACACGCACGGTTTCGCGAAAACCGGTTTTCCCACCTAAAATTGTCTGATACTTGGCATCTGCTTTGCCTGTGCCGTTGGCATAACCGCTTTGGGCATCGATTACGCCCGGTATGGATTGCATCAGTTTTTCCATCCCCCAGAAGCAGCCTCCTGCAAGATAGATGACGTTTTCTTTTTCTTGGGAAAAATCCATAATTGTGACCTCCTTGACCTTGGGGATTGGTTGTTGTTTAGCAGATTGTTGCATACGTGTGTTGGCAAAGCAGCTGGTAATTAAAAGCAACATTCCTGCGAGAATAATGACAGATTTTTTTAGCATGACGGCACGCTCCTTCCTGCATCGTGGGGTGAGTGGCTGAGAACTGCTTACACTTTTAAGATAGCAGAAAATAATATTCCATGTCAATGGATAATCATGATTACTCAATGAAAACTATTTGTCCTTTTTGTAAATAAGAATGAGGCGGATATAAATGACAGGAGTGTCAGCATTGAGAAAATTTTATCTATGAGGAAATTAATCAGCAGCGTCTGTTAAATGCAGGAAAACCATAGGTAAACAGTGTCCGATACTTAATTTTATAAAGAAAACAGAGCATAAAAAATCTCTGCCAAGGTGCTTGCAAACACCGTAAGCAGAGATTTTGATTTTTTGATATTGGAATAATATGCGGTTTTATTTATTTTTCGTCGTCAAATTTTTCGGGGAAGAAGATGCGCAGTGTTTTTTCATCAACCGTTTTGCCGAAGCTGTTGCCGATGAAGAAGCACAGCAGGGAAAGGCCGATGCCAAGTACAATCTGATGCAGGTCAAGCACCTTGATTTTGAAGACCATAGCCAGGCAGTAGATGATTACACCGCCGCCCATGGCTGCAATAGCGCCGTATTTATTGGCCTTGGGCCAGAAAAGACCGAAAATCAGCACCCAGAAGAAGGCTGTTTCCAGACCGCCGAAGGCAAACATGTTAATCTGCCAGATAACACTTGGCGGTTTGATAGCGATGGCATAAACAAAAAGGCCGAGGATAATTGTTGCGCCCAGGCTGTAGAGGCGAATTTGGTTATTACTGAGCTGCTCTTCGCGCTTGCCCTTGATGTTCATGTAAACGTCCTTAACGATAGAGGAAGACGAGGAAAGCAGCAGCGAGGATACGGTGGAAATGGTTGCGGCAATGGGGCCGATGATGATTACACCTGCCCAGAAGGGTGTAAGGCTGTGCACGATGGCGATAGGCATGATGTTATCAACGCTGTTGCCGTAGGCTGTAATGGGCGCAGTCAGAACACCTTTGCTGATGACGCCAATCCAGGTTGCGACCAGTGTCATAGCACCGATTACGACAGTACCGATAATCATAGCGTTGTGCAGCGCTTTGGTATCCTTGTAGCTGATGCCGCGGACAACAGACTGCGGCAGCGACAGTGTACAGATGCCGACGAGCAGCCATTGGCTGATGTACAGCGAAATCGGCATTTTGCCGCGGGAAAGCGGCTCAAGCATATCGGGATGCTGGGTGCTGATGTAGCTCATGATTTTGTCGAAGCCGCCGCCTGCGTGCATCATGCCGCCCATGAGGATGCACAGGCCGACAATCATGGCGATAGCACAGCAGGCGTCGGTAACGGCAACACCCTTAAAGCCGCCGATGGTGGTGTAAATGACAACAATCAGGCCGAACATGGTGAGGCCGGTGAGATAGGAGAAGCCGGTTACTGCTTCGAAGAGCTTGGCGGCGCCGACGAACTGTGCCACCATGGTGGCGCAGAAGAAGGCGACAATGACAACGGCGGCCATGTTCGCCAGAAAATCGGAATGATAGCGGGCACGCAGCACGTCAATGACAGTTACGGCGTCAATCTCACGCGCGATAAGGGCAATCTTTTTGCCGAATACGCCTAAAACGAGGAAGATAACGACTACCTGGACGATGGCCATGTACAGCCAGCCGTAGCCGATAACCCAGGCTACGCCCGGACCGCCGACGAAGGTGCTGACGCTGCTGTAGGTGGCAGCAGTGGTCATAGCCAGTACAAAGCCGCCGAGAGTACGGCCGCCGATGAAGTAATCCTTGGCGAAATCCTTTTGTCTGTTTTCTTTTGACGTGCGCTGGATGTAGGCGCTGATACTCAGAAGAATCAGCAGAAAGGACAGTGCTGGTAAAATATTTAAAATACTACTCATGCTGCTTATCCTCCGTGCTGTCATCCAAATCAAAGTTGATAAAAACCTTCTTTGTCAGAAAAACGGTAACGGCGATGGCAAAGAGCCAGGTGCCTACGCAACCGCCCCAAACCCAAAGAGGTGTATGCCAGAAGGTAATATCGCTGTCTGCCAGTCCAAAGCCTGCCAAGCACCAGAAGATGATGACGGCGATGGTGGCAAGAACAGTTGCCAGCGCCTCACGGTTGGCCTGGCGGAATTTATCACTGCGCTTCATATAAACTGCTCCTTTCGTACAGACAATGCTGTCTGCTTACGTTAATAAATTTATTTTACCACAAAATATGCAGAAATACTTGCAAAATATGCTTAAAAGCATCATAAAATATCAGACGCCTGGTGTAATTTGACGGCTGTCTGTGTTATAATGTATCTTGGTGATTAATTTGAAGAAAACAATGTATAATTTAGCTACAATGTGGCTGACGCTGAGCGTCATTTTTTTCCTTTGTGAATATGTAACCGGTATGCTGCAGGTTGTGACATTAGGCGGTCTGGTGGCAGGCTCCTTTATCGAAGGTGCTTTTATGTGTCTGGGCTTGAAGCTGATGCATGTTATTGTCGACAAGCAGTTTTTGCTGACGAGGCTGCAGGAGCTTGCCAAGCGCAGAAATGATTCCCTGAAGGCTATGCTGGTGATGGCTGCTTTCTCCCTGGAGGGTGCCGTAACTGTTTGCCGTATGCTGCCGGGTTATGACCTTAACTTTGGCATTATGCACGGTATTTTTCTTTTGCTGCTTTATCCGGCAGCAGCTATTGTTTTGGATAAGTTGATGTTAAAGGAGCAGATGGAGCATGGAAATTAAGCTGATTGCCAGCGATATGGACGATACACTTTTGAATAAGGACTGCCAAATTTCTCCGCGTAACGAGGCAGCTATCAGAAAGGCGCTGGACGCAGGCAAGATTTTTTTGATTGCCACGGGCAGAATGTACGTTTCCGTGCGTCCTTATGCGGAAAAACTGGGCCTTGATGTGCCGCTGGTTACCTATAACGGCGCATTGGTGAAAGGCAGCCTGAGCGGCAAGGTTTATTACGAGCACAAGATGAAGCTGTCTACAGCCAACGAGGTGTTGGCATACTGCCGCGAGAAGGGTTATTACCTGCAGCTTTATGTGGGTGACAGCATTTTGATTAAGCAGGAGAATGACTGTTCCCGGATGTATACCAAAATCAGCGGTATTCAGACTACTGCTATCGGTGAGGCGCTGTATCATACGGATGAAGCACCATATAAAATTTTAGTTATGACCAAGAGCGAGGAATTCGCCGATGTATGGCAGCAGTTCAAAGAGGACTTTGCCGGTAAGCTGGATGTTACCAGCTCCAAAGACAATTTTCTGGAGCTGATGGAGCCAGGTGTCAACAAATGGGAGGCGGTTAAGAGCGTAGCGGCAAGCTACGGCGTACAGCCGCAGGAAATTATGTGCATCGGTGATTCCAATAATGATGTGAAGATGATTGCGAATGCCGGTATCGGCGTTGCTGTGGCCAACGCTAAGGACAGCGTGAAGCAGAATGCAAAAATCATTACCGCATCTAATAATGATGACGGCGTGGCTTTGGTTATTGAAAGCATTTTGACGCCGCAGGCAGCGGAATAAAATGAGGGAGCGTGTTTAGTGCGCTCCCTTTTAATAATGTAGAGATAAGGTTGGTGACAGTAATGGCAGAGGAAAAATCTTTATTGGAATATGTGCGCAGGCAGGCGGAGCTAAATCAGCAGGATAATAAAAAACAGCAGACTTTGCAGGAAGCTCATGCACACGCTCACAACCATCCTAATAAGAAGAAGGTTGTCAACCGCCTGGCACGCATTGAAGGACATGTGCGTTCTATCAAGACTATGGTAGATAACGACAGGGATTGCTCGGAGGTGCTGATTCAGATAGCTGCGGTGCGCAAGGCGTTGGATAATACGGCCAAGGTTATTTTGAAGGACCATCTGGAGCATTGCATTTTGCACGCTATCGAAAAAGGTGAGGGCAGCAAAAGCCTGGAGGATTTTGAAGCGGCCATTGACCAATATCTGCGCTGAAAATAAAAAAGCTGCACGTTAAGAGCGTGCAGCTGTGTTTGAGGCTATGCCAAAGCTACTTTTTGCTGCAGCTTGGGGACGAAAAACAGTAAAAAGCTGCTGCGGGCAATATAGAAGATGAGGAAGGCCAGCCACAGGCCGATGTTGCCATAAAGCGGAATGAGTGTAAAGTAGGCGGTAAGGTAACAGCCTGCTGTAAGCAGCATGGAGATGCAGATAGGCTTGGTGTAGAGCGCACCATTGAATACGCCGTAGTAGACGATACCGAGTGCACTGATAAGCGGGAAGAAGGCTATAAACAAATCGTACTGCTGCGCCGTGGCAATAACGCTGTGCAGATTTGTGAAGCAGCCAAGAATGGCGTGACGGCAGCAATAATAGCCGACAGTCTGCAGCAGGCCGAAGCCGATGGCCCAGATAAAGCTGATCCGCAGCGTATCATTGAGCATGGAGCGGTCGTGCTCGCCGAAGGCAATGCCGGAATAGATGGCACCTGCCTGCGAAAGGCCGGTCAGAATATCGCCCATAATGAACTGTATCTGGAAAAGAATAGAATTAGCGGCCAAAAGCTCACCGCCGAAGGCTGAGCTTTGATGCATAAAGCTATTGACCATGATAATCATGCAGAACATACGCACGGTGAGATGCGAACCGCATTGCAGCATCTGGCGGCAGGTGGGACCGGAAAAGATTTTTCGCAGTGGAACTGCTGTCAGCGGCAGGGGCTTGTGCTTGGCATAAAAGTACAGAATAGCCAAAAAGCCGGTAATATTGGCGATGCAGGTGGCAGCAGCAACGCCGGTTACCTCATAATGCAATACAATGACAAAAAGCACGTCCAGCAGCAGGTTGATGATGTTGCTGGCAAGTGCGGTGAGCACGGCAATGCGTACATGCAGCGTTCCGGCGAACCATCCCTGTGCAGTCTGGAAAACGAGCGTCAGCGGCATAATCCAGATGAGCATGCGATAATATTGCTCCAACATAGGCTTGGTTGCTGCGTCGGGGTTGAAGAGCAGTAATGCTGTCCGCCAGATGGGCTCCTGTAAAATTACGAGCAGCAGGCCGATACCGAAGGCTGCCAACACTCCGCGGATAAAAGCACCGGCAAGCAGCTTGGGATCGTGCTGACCTAAGGCTTGCGCCGCAAAGCCGCTGGTAGATATTTTCAGAAAGCCGAAAAGCCAATAGACTGTGCTGAAGATTACTGCGCCCAAAGAAACAGCGTTAATGTATGTATAATTCCCCAAATGCCCGACTACGGCAGTGTCGACGGCACCCATAAGCGAGGCCGCCACTGTAGAAAATGTAAAGGGAAGACTTGTTTTTATAAACTTCATGTGAGATAATTTCATTGCTGCACCACATTCCTATTAAATTTCTTGCAACACTATAATAACCCCCTATAGGGGATAATGTCAATAGGAATAATTATCATTAATTAGTTTTTTCTAAAAAAATTACATAAAAGCTGTGTTTTTTGTTTAAAAGAAGGGATATCTATGTCTATTCTGCCGATTTTCATACCGCATGCAGGCTGTCCGCATCAATGCGTTTTTTGTAACCAAAAGACGATTAGCGGACAGAAGCTGGCTGCTGTGGCCGCCGCCAAGGAGCAGCTGATGCGTTGGCGCAGCTGGCTACAACCTAGCGTGGGCAACGAGGCGGCGTTTTATGGCGGCAGCTTTACCGGACTGCCGCTGGAGCTGCAGGAGGAGCTGTTGGCGCTGACGGACGCATTGCTTGCCGAGGGCTTTATCGGCAGCGTGCGCCTTTCCACACGTCCGGACTATATAGATGAAGAACGCTTGCAGCTTTTGCAGCGTCACGGTGTGCGCCTGGTGGAGCTGGGCGTGCAGTCGCTTGATGACAGAGTGCTGGCGGCAGCGGAGCGCGGACACACGGCGTCGCAGGTGGCACCGGCGGTGGCGCTTTTACAGCGCTTCGGCTTTCAAGTCGGCCTGCAGCTGATGGTGGGCATGCCAGAGCAAAGCTTTGATAGCGTGCAGGAAACGGTGCGTAAGGCTATTGAGATGCAGCCTGATGTGGCACGCATCTATCCTTTATTAGTAATCAAGGGTACGCCACTGGCTGCGGACTACGCGGCGGGGCGCTTTGTGTCGCTGACGCTGGAGGAGGCCGTGACGCAGGCGGCCTGGGCTTATCGCGAGCTGACGGAAGCAGGTGTGAATGTTATCCGCATCGGCCTGCAGCCTGACGAGGAGCTGTGCGCACCGGGCAACATTCTTGCGGGGCCGTTTCATCCGGCGATGGGTGAGATGGTAAAAAGCAGGGTGCTACGCACCGAAGTGACGTCACAATTAGAGAAGCTGGCTGACTGCGGCGCTGTTACAATATATTGCCCTGCACGCCTGGAATCGAAGCTGCGCGGGCAAAAAAGCTGCAACCTGCGCTATTGGGAAGCGTGCTTCCCGGGGCTTGAGCTGCAGATAATTCAAGATAAGGCAGATGAGATACGAGTATGTCCACATGTAAATCCTTTGCACCAATCGTAGATGAGCATAGCAGAATATTGATTCTCGGTTCTATGCCGGGAATAAAATCCCTGGAGCAGCAGGAATATTACGCACATCCGCAAAACCGCTTCTGGCGTTGCTTTTAAATGAGGACGTGCCGCAGGATTACGCTGCCAAGCAGGCTTTGCTGCATAAGCATCACTTGGCGCTGTGGGATACGCTGGGCTATTGCGAGCGTGATGGCAGCCTGGACAGCAATATCAAAAACGAAGCGCCGAATGCCGTTGTGGAGCTTGCAGGCAAGCTGCCGCATTTGCAGGCGGTAGTCTGCAACGGCGGCAAGGCGGGTGCAGCCTTTAAAAAATATTTTGCCAAAAAAATGCCTGAGCAAGTGCGAATTTTTTATCTGCCGTCTACAAGTCCTGCCAACGCGCGCCTGCGTTTGGAGGATTTGGCAGAGCGCTGGCAGGTTATTTTGCAATTTTTAGCATAAGTGAAGTTCTGCAAGGTGTAAAAAAACACCATTTTATGATACAATAAAAAGATATAATAACTGACTTAGAGAAAATGGGTGATTTCTAGTGCGTTTAAAGTCCTTTTCAACCTATGGCTTTAAATCCTTTGCTGATAAAACTGAATTGACCTTTGACAAGGGAATTACTGCTGTTGTCGGACCGAACGGTTCGGGCAAGAGCAATATTTCGGATGCCATCCGTTGGGTGTTGGGCGAGCAGAGCGCCAAGTATCTGCGTGGCAGCAAAATGGAGGATGTTATCTTCTCCGGCAGCGGCAAGCGCAGAGCGTTGGGCGTAGCAGAGGTCACCGTTGATTTTGATAACAGCGACAGAACACTGCCGCTCGATTTTGAGCAGGTAAGCCTGACGCGCCGCATTTTCCGCAGCGGCGAAAGCGAATATGCGATTAACAAAAAAAGCTGCCGTCTGAAGGATATAATCGACCTGATGGCAGATACCGGTCTTGGTAAGGGCTCGATGTCCATTATCGGCCAAAATAAAATTGATGAGGTCTTAAACAGCCGTCCCGAGGACAGACGCAGTCTGTTCGAAGAAGCAGCAGGCATCGCTAAATATCGTCTGCGCAAGAAGGATGCGGTACGCAAGCTGGACGATACGGCCAACAACCTTACGCGTATTAACGATATCCGCAGTGAGGTAGATGCGCAGGTAGAGCCTTTGGCGCAGGCAGCAGCCAAAACTCAGCAGTTCAACGAGCTGAGCGAGGAGCTGCGCCGCTGCCGGTTATCTGTACTTTTGCGCCGCTTGGACGCTTTGGAGGAAACCGGCAGAGAGCTGCAGGCGAAAAAGGAAGCGGCGGCAGGTGCTTATTCCGAGCAGGCAGCGAAGGTAGGCAGCATGCAGGCCGAGGCCGTAAAGGTACAGCAGGAGCTGGATAAGCTGGCCGAGGCTTATAATAAATTGCAGGATGATATCAAAAACCGCGAGACTGCTTTGGAAAAGCTGCGCGGTGACCAAAAGGTTTTGGATGAACGTGTCAGCCAGAACGAAAAGGCCGGCGAACGCCTTGTGCAGCGCAATGAACGTTTAGAGCAGCAGGTGCGCGAGCAGGAAGCAAGAATGCAGGAGCTGGCAGCAGAGTTTGATGCTGTCGAAAAAAGACATGCTGTGGCCGATGGCGCTGTAAAGCAGCTGCAGGCGCAGCGTGACGAGCAGAGCGCCAAGCTGGAAGAGGCGAAGCGCAATGATGAGCATGCGCAATCGCAGTTTTTCAGCGGTATGCAGGAGCTGATTAATCTCCGCAACGAGCTGCACAATCTGGAACAGGAGCAGGAGCAGCGCGCACGTCGCCGAGAGGCCCTGAAGAAAAGTATAGAAGAGGCCGAAGCGGCAGACCGTCAGGCACAGGAGCAGTACAACAGCCTGCTGGAGCAGCAATCGCAGTGCGCTCACGGCATGGAGCTGGTGCGCAAAAAGGGCGAGGAGCTGCGCAGTGCCTATGATGCAGGTCAAAAGGAGCTGCAGGCTGTACGCAGCAGTCAGCAGCAGTGCCAACGTCAGCTGACTGCGGCCGAAACACGCGAGCAGAGCTTAAAGCGTCTGCAGCAGAGCTACGAGGGCTTCAGTTATGGCATCAAGGCGGTGCTGAAGGCGCAGGAGCCTTGGCGTGAGCAGGTTGTAGGCGTGGCAGCGGAGCTGCTGCAGGTAGAAGATAAATATGTCGCTGCTATCGAAACAGCGTTGGGCGAGGGAGCACAGAACCTGGTGATGCGCTCGGCCAATGCGGCGAAGGAAGCGATAGCCTTTTTAAAGCGTACTGGTAGCGGACGCGCAACCTTTCTGCCGCTGGATACCGTACAGCGTCGCGGGCCGAACCGCGAGGAGGAAGCACTGGCAAAGCTGCCGAGAATTCTTGGCTATGCGGTAGATTTGATTGGCTTCAAGCCCGAGGCGGAAAATGCTGTCCGCTTCTTGCTGGGCAGAGTGCTGATTGCCGAAAACATTGATGCTGCCTTGGCTGCGGCAAAGGCCGGACGCTACCGTCTGCGCGTAGTTACGCTTGACGGCGATGTGGTAAACGCCGGCGGCAGTATGAGCGGCGGCAGCAAAAAGCATAAGGAAGGCTATTTGAGCCGTAATGTAGAAATTGCTCAGGCGGCAGCGCAGGTGAAGCAGCTGCATGCCGAGATGCTCAGCTGGCAGGAAAAGCTGGAGGAGCTGGAAGCAACCGAAGGAAATCAGAAGGAGCAGCTGCAGCAGCTTGCTGCACAGCTGCGTCAACAGCAGTTGAAGGCCGACAGGCTTAAGCTCAATCTGGAGCAGGTGCAGCAACAGAAAACGCGCGACAACGAACGCCTGCTGCTGCTTTTGGATGATCGCAGCAATATCACTGCGGCCTATATGGCAAACCGTGATAAGGTTAAGGAGCTACGTACGGCAGTTGCCGAGCGCGAGGGACAGGACACTGAAGCCAAGGAGCTTTTGGATAGTCTGAAGAAGGAAATTGCTAAATACGGCAGCGCGGTTACCGCCTTGGATAACCAGCTGCAGGATGCCAAAATTACGCTGCAGACCTCGGCCGCACGCACGCAGGATATCAGCAAGGCTATGCACAGCCTCGATCAGGATACACTGCGGCTGCAGGAAGAAATTGCTGCCAACCAAAAAGAGCAGGAGCGCAGACAGCAGGAAATTGCCGACTGCGGTGTGCAAAAGCAACGCCTGCAGCAGCAAAGCGACGAGCTGCTGGCACAGCTGCAGCAGATTCTGGGCGGCAAGGATGACTTTGCTCAGGAGCGCGGCAGCCTGTTGGATAAACAGCAGGAGATCGAAAAAGATATTGCCGGACTGCGCAAGCAGGTGAACGAAAGTGAAGCACAGCTGAAGCAGACAGAGCTGGACTTGGCACGGCACGAAAGCAACTGCGGCCATATACGTGAGCAGCTGCAGCAGGATTATCAGCTGGATGAGGCGGCGGCACGCAGTCAGAATTTTGCCGAGCTGCAGGAAATGGACCTTGCGGCGCTGCAAAAGCAGGAAAGCCGTCTGACACTGCAGATTGCAGATTTGGGACCGATTAACGCGGCGGCGATTGAAGAATATAACGCAGTGAAGGAGCGCAGCGAATTCCTGTGTAAGCAATATAACGATTTGTGTACGGCGAAGGAAAATCTGGAGGCTGTTATCGCAGAAATCAACAGCGGTATGACCAAACGCTTCAAGGAGGCCTTTGCCAAAATCAACGAATACTTTGCGCAATGTTATGTCAAGATATTTGGCGGCGGTACGGCGGTGCTGCGGCTCACCGAGCCGGATAATCTGCTGGATTCCGGTATTGATATCGACGTCCAGCCACCCGGCAAAAAGCTGCAGAGCCTGTATCTGATGAGCGGTGGCGAAAGAGCGCTGACGGTTATCGCATTGCTCTTTGCTCTTTTGAGCTACCAGCCTTCGCCGTTCTGCATCCTGGACGAAATTGACGCGCCTCTGGATGATGCCAACATTCAGCGCTTTGCCGATTTCCTGCGGGATTATGCAGAAAACACGCAGTTTATCGTGATTACACACCGCAAGGGAACAATGGAATGCGCTGATATCATGTATGGCGTAACTATGGAAGAATCCGGTGTTTCTAAATTATTATCCGTAAAAATAAATGCAAAGGAGAATGAATAATGGGATTTTTTGAGCGTTTAAAGGAAGGCCTTTCTAAAACAAGACGCAACTTTACTGACCGCATTCAGGAGCTTGTAGGCCTGTCTGCAACGATTGACGATGATTTCCTTGATGAACTGGAAATGATTCTGCTTTCTGCGGACGTGGGCGTAAAAACTACCGAAAAGCTGATTGATGCAGTACGCAAAGCAGCGAAGAAAAAGGAAATCAGCGGTACTGAGGATGTTATTCCCTTCCTGAAAAAATATATGGCAGAGATGCTGGCAGACAGCGGCCAACGTACACGTATCGGTGCTAAACCGACTGTTATCCTGGTAGTTGGTGTTAATGGCGTAGGCAAGACTACTACTATCGGCAAGCTGGCAAATTACTTCACTCTGTTCAAATACAAGGTTGTTCTGGCAGCAGGCGATACCTTCCGTGCCGCAGCAGGCGAACAGCTGCAGATTTGGGGCGAACGTGCGCATTGCGACGTTATCCGTCACGCTGAGGGTGCAGACCCGGCGGCAGTAGTGTTTGATGCAATGAAGGCTGCTATTGCGCGTAAGGCAGATATTCTTTTTATTGATACTGCAGGCCGCTTGCATAACAAGGCTAATCTGATGAACGAACTGGAAAAAATTCACCGCATTATTAAGCGCGAAATTCCCGAAGCTCCGCACGAAACCTTCCTGGTTCTGGATGCTACCACCGGCCAGAATGCAATCAATCAGGCCAAAGTGTTCATGGAAACCGCCAAGGTTACCGGCGTTGTACTCACAAAGCTTGACGGCACTGCTAAGGGCGGCGTTGTAGTTGCAATTAAGGAAGAGCTGGGGCTGCCGGTTAAATGGATCGGCGTAGGCGAAGGCATTATGGACTTCCGCCCCTTTGAACCGGATAAGTTTGTAGAAGCGCTGTTTGACAGCGGCAAATAAGAGGCTGCTTTCAGATAGCAGGCGTTAAGGCCTGGCTTATATTATTATAGTAGAAAATCTCCCGAGCTGCGTTTGGCAGCGTGCGGGAGATTTTTTTGTGCGGGCGTAAAAAAGCCGTGCGCGGCAGCGCACGGCGGTGGGAGTAGGGGAGATGATCAAGCTAATTCAGCCTTAATCTTTTCAACCTGCTCAACAGGAAGAACAGTAGCTTCAGAGATAAACTTCAGAGAGTATCCCATATTTAACATGTGTTTAGCGATTTCAGTTCTTGCTTCAGCTCTACCTTCAGCTCTACCTTCACGTCTTGCATCTGACATAAGGGGAGTTAAAAGCATAATTTACCGCCTCACTTTCTTATCAAGCTTGCTTCTCTACATGCATATCATTCTTCAGCTTTTCTATATCATCAATAGACAGACCGGTAAGCTCAATGATTTCTTGCAGAGAATAGCAACCCTTAGCCAGCATAAGCTTAGCGATAGAAACTTTTTCATCAACTCTGCCTTCGCGCCTCTCGTCTAACAAACGTGCTTCCAAAAGCATAAATTCTCGCCTCACTTTCGAATCAAGCTTAAGATAGCTGATTTCATCGTCAATCTGTCTGGTGAAATCGCTATTTATAATATGGTTATTAACATAATCATAAAAACTTTTGATATCCTTGGAGATATTGCCGTTGGTACCCTTAGTGTTCAAAATCATGGTAGTTGCTTCATCAGAAAGCTCCAGGTTCAAATCCTCCAGACAACGCTTTTTAAAGGTATAAACATAATTGCCTTTAGCAAAAAAATCAAAGACACAAATAAATATGATATAGGTTGGCGGCAGCAGATCATACTCCTGGCCCTTTTGCAGTAAGTCAATATCCATCAACGCCTGATAATAGCGTGTACGCTTGGGCAGCACATAATGTTTGGTGTCGGGATTTTTGATATTATTGACCTGCATTTCCAAGTTATAATGTGTATTCTTATCGTCCGCCACGATGATATCCAGACGAATGCCACGACTTGCATAGTCAGGCTCAAGAGATTTTTCAGCCTCGAAGTAGCTGATGTCAGCAATTTTAATCTGCAGTAATTCCTCTAAAAGATGAATGCAGATGCGCTTGCGTGACATAACTTTTTTAAAGATGAAGTCACTTTGAATCGTCAAGTTTTCAAATTTCGTTGCCAAGTTTTGCATATGTTTCCTCCTTTAATTATAGCATAAAATAAGGCAAAAATATATAAGACAGCAGATGTAAAAAAAGCACCTGCCGAAAGCTCGACAGGCGCCACTGGTCCGCACGACCAGGCAAGAGCTCCGCAAAATTGCGGCTACCCATGCAACTAAGGTTATTATAACATAGAAAAAGAATAAAAACAATAGTTCATAAAACAAACATTTTTATAGATGAAAGCGCTTCAGGTTTTTGCAAAAAAGGCAACTACTAAAAATATCTTCTGCTTTTTTCTGTTTAACCGGATTACGATTCGTGATATACTTATTATGATTTGCAATTTTTGCTAGTGCTATGAGGATAAATTCAAAGCGTAATAAAATATTGTGATGCATGTGCTTTGAATAAATAATTTATTGAGGAGAAAGAGCTTATGATTATAAAATATGCAACTGCGGAAGATATTACCGCGATTGCCGCAGTGGAGGCAGAATGTTTTCCGCCGGCTGAGGCAGCAACGGAAAAGGAATTTATTGACAGGGTAAAATATTACGGCAATCATTTCTGGCTTATGTATGAGGCTGAAAAGCTGATTGCCTTCGTGGACGGCTTTGTGACGGATGAGCCTGATTTGACGGATGAAATGTACGAGAAGGCAACGCTGCACGATGAAAACGGCGCGTGGCAGATAATTTTCGGTGTCAATACCATTCCTGCTTATCGTAAGCATGGCTATGCCGGTGAGCTGATTCGCCGTGCGATTGAGGATGCCAAACAGCAGGGGAGAAAGGGCCTGGTGCTGACCTGCAAGGATAGGCTCGTTCATTATTATGCTAAATTCGGTTTTGCCGATGAGGGTGTGTCCGAGAAATCTACGCATGGCAATGCTGTCTGGCATCAGATGAGGCTTACATTTTAATCGGGGGAGCTTAAGGGAATGCTCTAATTTGGCTTGTACATCATGACAATATTGCTGCTGTATATCTAATGTAGAAAAGCTGTATGTCGAATAAATAAGCAGCTGCGCAAGCAAAAAGCCTGCGCAGTTTTTTGCTTGCGGCCTGTAAAGCGCTGCTAATAGCTTAGTAGGCAACGTAACGACAGACAAAATTTGTCAGGAATGTGAAGAAAATAGTTTACGCTTTTTTGTATATGTGTTACAATATTTATGTTATAGAATTATGCGACTTTTTTGGATGTGATTGATATAATGCAAAAGGAATTGATTATGCGCTGTTTGCCGACGGCTTTCTGCCATGCTTCAACAGTATTGGCGCTTCCTGACGGCAGCCTGCTGTGCTGCTGGTTCGGCGGTACGCATGAGGGCGAAAGCGATGTGGGTATCTACCTAAGCAGACGCACGGACGCAGGCTGGAGTGAGCCGAAGCTGCTGGTGAACGGGGCGGCGGCTAACTGGAATCCGGTGCTTTTTGCGGGCGCGGACGGAAGATTGCTGCTGTTTTACAAGCAGGGCCAGCAGATTGCCGACTGGCAGACGTGGCTGCTGCAGTCGACGGATAACGGCGTAACCTGGAGCGGATCGCAGAAGCTGGTGCCGGGCGATGTGAGCGGCGGGCGCGGACCTGTACGCAATAAGCCGTTGCGTTTGGCGAGCGGACGCATTCTTGCTGGTGCTTCTACCGAACACGGCATCTGGAAGGCCTTTGCCGATATCAGTGACGATGACGGCGCAAGCTGGCATAAATCCTCTGCAGTGCAGATTGAGGGCCTGCAGTATCAGGCAGGCGAAAAGACTGCCGACAGTAATATTGCCGTCAGCCAGCAGTCCTTTTACGGACGCGGCGTAATTCAGCCGAGCCTGTGGCAGAGTGCGGACGGCAGTGTGCATATGCTGCTGCGCAGCAGCGAGGGCTTTGTCTATCGCAGCGATTCTGCGGATGACGGCGAAACCTGGTGCAGTGCCTACGCATTGAGTCTGCCGAACAATAACAGCGGTCTTGACTTGGTGCGGACTGCCGGCGGCATGCTCTATCTGGTGTGCAATCCGGTGGCTGCCAACTGGGGTCAGCGTTCTCCCTTAAGTCTGTTCAAATCTACAGATGAGGGTGCGAGCTGGCAAAAGCTGCTTGACCTGGAAACAGAGCCTGCGGAATTTTCCTATCCGGCAATTATTGCCGATGGCGAGGGCCTTGTGCTTACCTATACTTATAAGCGCATAAATATTGCGTGTGTAAGGCTGAGCGCGGATGAACTTGTTACCCTTTAAATTTAAAATATAAGGAGATGTAAGACAATGAAGAAAATTTTAGTTGTGCTGATGGCTATGCTGACCATGGCTGTTATGCTTACCGGCTGCGGCGGCGACAGCAAAAAAGCAGCTTATCCTGCAGACGGAGATATTTCCGTAATTATTCCTAAGGCTCCGGGCGGCGGTACCGATATCTCTGCCAGAGGCCTGATCCAGTTCATGGAAAAAGAGCTGAAGGGCAGCAAATTTGTTCCCGTAAACAAACCCGATGGCGGCGGTGTAACCGGCATGGTAGAGCTGGCTAATGCTAAACCCGACGGCCATACTCTGGGAATGGTTACTGTTGAGCTGGCTATGTTCCCGCATCAGGGCAAATGCAAAAACACCTATAAGGATTACGCAGCTATCTGCGCTCCGATTGCAGCTCCGGCAGCTTTGATTGTGCCGAAGGATGCTCCTTATAATAATGTAGATGAATTCGTAGCCTTTGCTAAGGCAAACCCCGGCAAGGTGAAGATGGGTAACTCCGGTATCGGCGCTATCTGGCACATTGCCGCACTTTCCTTTGAAGAAGAATTCGGCGTACAATTCAAGCATGTACCGTATCCGAAAGGCTCTGCTGACATTGCTGCAGCGCTGGCAGGCAAGCACATCGATGCAACTTTAGCTGACCCGTCTGTATTCAAGAGCCAGGTAGACGCAGGCAACCTGAAGATTCTTGCTGTTATGGCTGACACCCGCAGCGTAATCTATCCGGATGTTCCGACCTTCAAAGAGCTGGGCCACAACATGACTGTTCGCGCTTGGGCAGCACTGGTTGCTCCTAAGGATACTCCGAAAGAAAAGCTGGAAGCTCTGCGCGCTGCTGCTAAAAAGGTTTGCGAATCCAAGGAATTTAAGGATTATTTCATGAAACAGGGTATCGACCCGACCTGCATTATCGGTGCCGATGCTGATAAGATGATGGCCGAAGACCATGCAATGTATGAAAAATTCCTGAAGAAAGCAAAATAAAATAGCTGTAAGGCGTAAATGAAAATGCCGACGCTGTAACCCGGAAGGGTTGCGGACGTCGGCGTTTTTTTGTTGTTTGACGTACATTATGGAAAATAGTAAAGTAAATATATTGTTTTGCAAAAAAATAAGTTTTCTGATAATGGTTCTTGACGAAATTTTATATCAGTGCTAAACTGAAATTAGTACTAAAACAAGATATGGTGCAAATGAAGTATCTTTAATAAAGTATACATTTTTTTGATAAATGAAGTGATTTTTTACTTCTGACTATCTTGATTACAATAGAATATAATCCTAGTCTGGAGGCTTTGTCCCACGCGGATGAATGCTTTGCAGGGAAGTTTGATGAGATTTCAACGCTGTTCCGCAACTGTAAAAAAGAGTCGATGCCTTATTAGGAAAAAACTAACCTCTTACAAAGGAATGCAGAGACGATGACTTTAAGCCAGGGTACTGACAGATTGGTATTTAGTAAAGGTCTACGAGAACGGACTTTATTAATTATTGGTATTGGTTTGACTATAATAATAAATTAAGAGTCCTTTTTGCTTGATCTTGTGCTGAACAGAAACGGATATAGCACAGCTTAAGTAAAATTAAGCTGTGTTTTTTATTTTATAACTGTTAAGAATAAGCAAAAAGCTCTTCAGGCAGTGCTGCCGCAAAATCATTGCCGTGATGGTAGCGTCTACATATTTTTGTTATGAAGTCACAAACTGTATTGATGAGTAGCAGTTTGCGGGGTTTTCATATATATTTGTACGGAGCTTTTCTCTGTACAAAGGAGTCAGCAGAAACAGTGGGTGTTTCTGTTCGTTCCTTGCTTTTTGATAAGGGGGAATATATCATGAAGCTAAGTCAAAAAAAGTGGAAGTCACTTATTTCAGGTGTTCTTCTCGCAGCCAGTGCATCTAGCTTTCTTATAGCACCGGTTTATGCTGCTGATTATAGCAAACCTCTCATAGGTACGCTTAAAAAGGACAGCGAGATACTGAGTCCCGATGGTAATACCGTAACAGAAAATGACGGTAAACTTATCTATGATTTCCAAGGAAAGGACCATACCTTTACTATTACCAATAAGGATGGTATTACTGCCCGCAAAGACAGCGTTTATAATAATGTAGACGCAGACGGAAACTATGGCACGCTCCATATTTATCAGACAAACGATAAGAGTAATGCTTGGGCTGGTGTAAACGGTTTTACTGCAAATAAGGGCATTATTGTTGTCAACAGTAATCTGGATATCACTGCCACCTCGGAATATTCTTCTGTTGGTATTGCGGCAGCCAATAAGGGCAACCTGATTATCAACGGTAATGTAAAAATGCGTAAGGATGATGCAGAAAATCCCTGGGGCATCATTACCAAGAATGTTCATGGCAATATAGGCCCCGGCGGTGCAACCAGCATGGGTGGCGATGCCAACTATACAGGCGCCCGTTGGCAGCCTGCAGGTATTTCCGTTGACCATAGCCGCGGTGATATCACTATTAACGGTGATGTGGATATTGCTGTGCGCGGTACGGCTGTAAGAACCGATGCTTATCAGGCTGACGGGGATGTACCGGCTTATGATTTGGAAACTATTTCTTTGCTGGGTAATTCTATCCGTATCGACACACCGTACAGAGAAGAAAACTTTGTTGAAGGCTTCGGCAAATTTATCGAGCCGTACTATGCTCTGGCAAGCTACGGCGGCACGATTAATGTCAATGTAAAGAATCAGGAAGCACAAAACGGCAAGGTAGAAATGGTCGGCAACGTGTTGGCAATGAAGTCCTCTGATGAGGCCGGAAAGGCTATGGTTTATCAAAACGGTCGCCTTAACATCGGCCTGACCACGCAGGATTCCTCCTGGAAGGGTGTAATTGACAATGCCGGTACTGCAAAAGCCGGTGAAGTAAATCTGTGGCTGCAGAACGGCGCGCAATGGATTTATGAAAATGCTTCCCGTAAGGATGGCCTTGATGCAAGTAATCTTGCTGATTACAGCAGACCGTACTACGAAAAATATGACGGCATTTCTCATCTGAGCAGCCTTGTCGGCGGTAAGGATAAGGCATCTGCCGGTATCATCAGAGTAAACGATAATGATCCTATTCATATTGCCAATGCCGAAGGTGTTACCAAGGTATGGTATGAGCATGATGATGCTACGCCGGGCACCATTATCGGTGGTGATATCAAGGTTTTTAATGCCAAGACCGGCACCGAGATGATGCTTTACACCGGCAACAACGGCATCAGCAAGGGCTTTGCCGAAGGTGATACAGCTGCAGAGAAAAATAATGTCAGCGAAGTATTGAACTCCTTGGCACACAAGCTGTGGTATATGGCAGGCGACAGCAACCTTACAGGCAGCGTATCCATTGCTGAAGGCCTGACTGCTTCCTCTGTAACTATGAAGACCGGCAACATTACCTTTGCCGAGGGTGGCCAGGGATTCTATGACTATACTCCTGAGAAGGACGATAAGACCTATGCAACCGGCCCGATTGTAAAATCCGAAAACATCGGTGAAACACGCGAAAGCGATATCAACGGAGTAGTTTCCGTTAATGTTACCGAAACTCAGAATGGGGTGTCCGGTAATGCTCCCAGTGCTATGTATGCAGCAGGCGACGTAGTAAGTCCGCTTGTTATTGATTTACAGGGTCACACCTTGAAGCTCAATGCCAACAATCAAAATGCTAATTATGTGTCTACGGTTTATGTTGATGAAAACAAGAGCATGGAGATTAAGGATTCCAAAGGCAATGGCGTGCTGAAGGTTTCCGCCGGTCTTGGTGCTGATGGCAATGCTGATACTAAGGCTAAGTATGTCTATGGCATTCGCGTAGGCGAGGGCGGCAACCTTACTGCAAATACCGATGTTGAGATAGACGGAGTTAAATCTAGTGCTACTCAGCGTGCTTATGGTGTATATGTAAGTACCAAAGGCAATGTTGTATTCGAAAAAGACCTGAGCATCAAGAATGTTCAGACCGGCAACAAGGTTGGACCGAACACTGCCGGTATTTATGCAGACAGTTCTTCAAGTGCAGATGCGCCTATTAATATAACTGTTAAGGGCAATCTTAATATTGAAAACGTATTGGGCAGTGCAATCCGTGCATTGAATACTTCAACTGTATCTACTGCAGGTGCAACTATTAAAGCTGCTGATATGTCTAACGGTACGGATTATAGCCAATATTATGCTTTGCAGGCCAACAAGGGTACCATTAACCTGAATACAGGAGAAGGCATTACTGCCGGAATTCTGGACGTTACCGGTGACATGAAGGTAACTGACAATAAAGCTTCTGTTATCAATGTCAACATGACCAAGGGCTCTCAATGGACAGGCGCGGTAAGCAATATTCCAGGCAGCACTTATAATGCACCGGCCGGACAGTTTAATCTGGCAATGGCAGAGGGCTCTGTATGGAATCATGAAACAGGTCGTTCGGTAGATACGCTGAAAACAACTTTTGCCGGCAGCAATGTTTCTAAGCTGGATGGCTCCGGTGTAATCTATCAGAATTCCGACAAGGGTATCACCGTTTATGATTACAGAGGTGATACAACAGTAGTATACGGCCATGATGCTGATAATCCGCAGAACATCACCGGGGGTGACTTCACTGTCAAGACAGCAGCTGCCGGTTCCAAGATTACTTTGGTAACCGATAGCCAAGGAATTAATGCCGGCTTTGAAGCTAATGATACTGCAGCAGAAAAGAATAATGTTAAGGAAGTACTGAACAAGCTGGCTAATAAGCTGTTCTACACCGGCTACAAGGATGCAAATCTGGCCGGCGTAGTGAAGATTGCCGATGGTCTGACAGCATCTAGTGTAAGCGCTACTGTAAAAGCTTCCGGCGATATCACTTTCTCTGACGGAAGCAATGGAACGAAAAAAGCAGGCCAGGGCTTCTATGCCTATACTCCGGAAGAAGATAAGCCTGATTACAAGACAGGAGCTATCACTAAATCGGAAAATATCAGCCTGAATCGCGAGGTAGACGATAAGGGTGTTGCACATATTAATGTAACTGAATCGAATGCCGGTAATAATAAATTTGCCAGCGCAATTTATGCAGGTGAGGAAACATCTCCGTCTAAACCGATGACTGTAAATATGTCCGGTAAAGGTCTGGCTTTGAATGTTGCACAAACCGGCGGACAGGCAGCGGCTATTTACGCAGGCGCTAATACTTATATCAAGGTTATAAATCCGTCTGCTGACCAAAAGCTGGCTATTACAGCAAATAATACGGATACCAGAGGATCTCATGGTATTTATGCTGATGGCAATGCGCATCTGAATATTTCTGGTTCGGTAGAAATTACCGATATTGTTACGAAGGGAGATTCTGCAACAGGCATTAATATCCAGGGGCAGAAGAGCGAGATTAATATTGATGGCCCGCTGACAATCAGCAATGTCAAAGGTCTTAGAGAACGTGGCAAAGGCATGAGTGCTTCCGGTATTCTGGTAACCGGTGACAGCTCCACTGTAACTGTCAGCGGTCCTGTAGATATTTCCGGTGTACGCGGCAGCGGTATCAAGCTGGTGGGCGCTAATACCAAGGTATCTGTTGGCGGCGGCACTATTACTGCAGCCGAAGACAGCGATAAATCGCATAATTTCTATGCAGTCCGCGTAGATAAAGGCACGCTGGATATCAACATGAAGGACGGCGCAGCAGGCGATACGACCACCAAGATTACCGGTGATATGTATGCAACCGGCCAATATGGCAAGAAGGTTGTGGAATACAGCGGCGGCGAGTTGATTGATTGGAAGGATGCAGGCATTCTCAATGTGGCCCTGACGAATAAAGATTCCTTCTGGAAGGGCGTTGCAGCCTATGACCAGTATAATGATGACTATGGCAGCGGCGGCAATACCATGCATGATATCGGCCAGTTCAACCTGTATCTGCAAAACGGTGCAGCCTGGACCAACGAACAGCAATCGCATGTGACAACTACGACCATAGCGTCCAAAAATCCTGTATGGACAGGCAGCACGCTGGCAACACTGCATGGCGGCAAGGATGCAGATAACGCAGGTCTGATTTACCAAAAGGATAACAATCCTATTTCTGTTGTAAATTATAGCGGGCATACCACTGTATTCTATGATCATGATGCTGCTGATCCGAGCAAGATTATTGGCGGCAGCTTCAATATTACCAATGTAGCAGAAGGTTCTGCTATCACCTTTATTACAGATAATAAGGGTATCACCTCCGGCTTTGCAGATGGCGATTCCGCTGATGCTAAGGATAAAGTAGCCAACGTACTGAACAACTTGGCAGGCAAGCTGTTCTACAAAAACTATACTGATGGTCATCTTGCTGGCGTAGTGAAGATTGCTGAAGGCCTGACAGCTTCTTCCGCAGCATTGAAGACCGGCGATATTTCCTTCTCTACCGAAGAAACAGGTACCTTTACACCTGGCCAGGGCTACTATGATTATAAGACCAGCAAGCCAGGCAGCCAGATAGCCAAAGAATTTACTACGGCAATTACCGGCGACGCAGCTGCTGATAAGGTTTACATAGAAAAAGGCGTATTGAAGGACGATGGTACCTATGTATTTACTGCAGACAGCACGAACATCACACCTGAAAAGCATTTGATTGCCGGTGGTGCATGGCTTCCGCAGATTAGCGCAGCTATTTCCGGCTCTGACGAAAACCATAATGTTACCATTGATATGAATGGTAACAAGCTGACTGTAGATACAACAACCGATACCCATACAACCGGTATCGCAGCTGTTGGCAAGGGTATAGTCAACATCAATAATGCCGGTGCAATGTCTGTCAGTGCAACAAGCACTACGAACGGGCAGACAGGTGCGCTGTTCGTTAATGCCGGAGGAACGATTAATATTCACAATGCCGGTGCTGATAATGTACTTACCTTGCGTGCTAACAGCGCTGCTCCGGCAAATGCTGCAGTTATCAAGAGCATGAACGGTGTAAGCGGCGTTATGTCTGCTATCACTGTTGACGGTCTTGTTGATATTTTGGCTGATAAGAGCAATGCTTCCGGTGCTAACGAAGCAATCAGTGCAGTTGCTTCCAAGGTTGAGATTGGCGGTGGCGTCATCAAGGCTATTAATGGGGCTGAATATGCTATCAGTGCCTATGGCGAATTCGCTTCCAAGAACCGTGGACAGGTTAATGTGAATGTTAAGAAGGATGCCGAAGGCGCTATCATTGGTGCAGGCAACAATAATGTACAGATGGAAGGCAATGTAAATCTCGGCGGCGGCATGGATAGTGCCGGTGCAAGTGCAGATGTAAGCATTGGTCTGAATACTAAGGAATCCTTCTGGAAGGGTGATGTAAGCAATACTAACGGCAGCAGTGCAGGTATTGTTAACCTTTATATGGGCAACGGTGCATCCTGGACCGGTAATAACCTTTCCGGCAACACAGTTAATGCTAATCTGGATAATGCAACCTGGACCGGCTACAGCAACGGCAATGCTATGCACCTGAAGCTGGATAACTCTATCTGGAATGTAAATGGTGCAAGCAAGATTGCTTCCTTCTCCGGTAATAATGGCAGCATTATTGTGGCAAACAATGCAGGCGATATCAGTGTAGCTGATTACAGCGGCAATACCAATGTTATTTATAACCATGATGCTGACAATCCGACGAATATTCTCGGCGGCAGCTTTACTATCGGTCAGGCTAATACCGGCTCCAGTATTACGCTCATTACTGATAATCAGGGCATCACTAAAGGCTTTAATGCATATGATAAGGCAGAAGACCAGAATACCGTTAATGAAGTTCTTAACAAGCTGGCACAGAAGCTCTTCTACACCGCTAATGATGGCAAGCTGGCAGGTACTGTCAAGATTGCTTCCGGCTTAACTGCTTCTTCCGCAGCTTTGAAGACCGGCGATATCAGCTTCTCCACCGATGCAACCGGCACCAAGACACCTGGTCAGGGCTTCTATAAATATAACGAAATAGACGATACTGTTATTACTGATCCGATTACTGGTAATCTTGATAAAAAGTATGTAAGTCTGGGAATTGAACCCGAAAAAGGCATTTATAACTTCACTAAGGATACAGTTATTAATGTAACAAAGGGGGATTACAGCTCCAACCTGAGTGCTATTGAATCCAGCGGCGGACCGATTACGATTAATGCCGACGGAAAGAATTTGGACGTATCCTACCATGTTCTTAAGGGCAGCAATGTTGCACGTGCGGTAGCTACCGGCCTCAGCTATGGAAAGTCCAAAGACATTACTATTAAGGCTAAGAGTCTGAAGCTCAGCACTGATACCACCGGCTTCAGGGCCCAGGGTGTTTATGCAACCGGCGGTAAGATTACCATTGACGCAGACACCACCATTACTACATCTGCGCAGACAGAAAGCAATGGCATTTACAGTGGCAGCGGCGGAACTGTTACCATGAACGGCAATCTGGATATTCAAAAGGATAGCAAGGCAGCTAATTACATTGCGCTGAATTCTGACGATAATGGCATTATCAACATCAATGTTAAGGATGGCAAGGCAGGCGACGGCATTGTCAAGATTGATGGCGATGTCTACACCAAGTCTGCAGAAACCTATGATTATTGGGAGGATGAAACAACTTCTACATCTTCTACCGTTAATCTGGCATTGCAGGGCAAAGACAGCAGTTGGAACGGCCGCAGCCTCTACGAAGTTACTTCCGGTGATGACTCAACCAGCTATGGTACCTTTAATCTGTGGCTGACAGATGGTGCAACCTGGACAAACGAGAAGAACGGCAAAGAGGTTCCGAGCGGCTTTACCGGCAGCCATGTAACGAGCTTCGTAGGCGGCAGTGATGCAGCACATGCAGGCAATATCTTCCAAAAGGACAGCAAGAATCTGACCATCGACAACTACAGCGGCAACACCAATATCTACTACGCACACACCGGTAACGGCGAAGCAGCTGATAACTACGCAGCAGGCGACACCATTATCAAGCATGCGGAAGAAGGCTCTGTAGTATCCATGATTACCGATAACAGCGGTATTGCAATGGATAACGAATACAGCATAGCTAATGTGCTGAACACCTTGGCAGGCAAGCTGACCTACAGCAATTTCGTAAACGGCGAAAATAACCTGACAGGTTATGTGAAGATTGCCGACGGTCTGACCGCAAGCAGCAAGGCTATGCAGACCGGCGATATCTCCTTCAGCAGCAAGGACGGCAAGGGCAGCTTAAAGGATGGCTCCATTGCTCCGGGCCTCACCTATCCCGATACCCAGACTCCTGAGAGCAGCAAGCTAAACAGCGGTATTACCGGCGATGTTAAGACTGACTATGAATACAAAAAAGACGGCATTCTGAAGGAAGACGGCTCCTATGTATTCACTCAGGATCCGACCGTTATCGAGGTTAAAGAAGGCGCGGCAGTAAATGCAACTGCTAAAGACATCGTAATCGACACCACCAAGGCTAAGCTCGAGCTGAAGGGTGAAACCGGTATCAACGCTGAAAACGGCAACGTAACCCTGAACGGCAGCACTGTTATCAGCGGCACCGATGCGGCAATCAACGCAGGTGAAAACGCTAACGTAAATGTTAACGGCAACAACAGCGCACTGACCATCAACGGCAGCATTAATGCTGACGGCGGCAACATTACCGTAGACAGCGGCAACGCAAGCAGCACTGTTACCGGCGATATCAATGCAGCGAACGGTGGCAGTGTAGTAATCAGCCTGATCGAAAAGAACTCCGTACTGAACGGCGGCTACAATGTTGATGGCAACAGCAGCATTGCACTGAGCCTGGCAAACGGTGCAACCTGGAACCTGACCGACGGCGAGGAAGCTGCAGGCATGTCCTTGCTGAGAATTGCAAAAGCTCCGGTTGCAGCTCCTGCAAAAGGGTTGACCATTAATGGCGGTAAAACCGAAGCTGAAACCGGTTACCTGAACATGACTAAGAGAAGCAAGGCTCTCCAAATTGCTGATTACAGCGGTTGGGAAACCATTATCTATAATCACGATAATAAAGGCAGCGAAGCACAAGACTTCAAATCCGGCAATACTGTTATCAGTAATGCTAAAGAAGGCTCTGGTGTAATTCTGTTCACCGACAGCGATAATATCAATATTAACAGTCAGGCTGAGGTTGAAGCAGTATTGAAAGTATTGGCAGAAAAGGTTCAGTATACCGATCATGCAGCAAATGGCGCTAACCTGAAGGGTAAGGTAAGAATTGCCGAAGGTTTGACTTCTGCCGGCAAGACAGGTGCCATGAAGTGGGATGAAACAACCGGTATAGGCAAATTTGATCCCAGCAGCATAAAATGGGGCGAAATTTACAACGGCGACTATGAAACCTTGGTAATGAAGGGCGTAAGAAGCGCTGCAACCACCTCCATGCACAGCTGGCGTGACAACATGCAGGACACCTACATCGGTGCGGACCTGGCAGATGCAGACGGCATCTTCGCTAAGGCACTGGGCGGCAAGACAAGCTCCGATGTTAAGGGTGTTAAAGATGACAACACCTACCGCGGAGTACAGGTTGGTTATGACAAAGCTCTGGCAAACGGCTGGCATACTGGCGTAGCGTTTGACTACCGCAATGGCGATTCCAACTACCTGCTGGGTGGCAAAGGCGATAACCAGATGTACAGCCTGGGCGTATACGGCGTGAAGAGCTTTGACAACGACGCCTTCTTCCGCGTAGCAGCGAAGGTTGGCCGCGTTGAAAACGAATACGACGTTTACAACGAAATCCGCAGCCTGAAGCTCCATGGCGATTACAAAGCCAATGCATATGGCCTGACCATGGAATATGGCAAGACCTTCGGCACTGAGGCAAGCTACTTCACCCCGAAGGCACAGCTGACCTGGTCTCAGGTAGGCAGCAAGGATTACACTGCCCATACTCCGAACGACAGCATGAGAATTGACCAGGACGCATACAGCAGCCTGGTAGCACGTTTCGGCGTTGAAGCAGGCGCTAAGAGCGAAAAAGGCCGCGTATACGTTGGCCTGTATGGTGCACATGAATTCAACGGCGACATCAGCGCAAGCTATTTCGCTAAGGACGGCGGCACCAAGCACACCAGCTTCGACGGCAAGGATACCTGGATGGAAATGAGCATTGGCGGCAGCTATGATCTGAGCGACAACTGCCATATCTATGCAGACTTTGCTAAGGACTTTGGCGGCGACTTCGAGCGTAAGTGGAAGGCAAGTGCCGGCCTGCGCTTCGAGTTCTAATCTTTTGACAGATTATTTCCCCTTCTTTTATAAACCGGCTGCGGCGCTATCAAGGCAGCGCTGCGGCAAAAGTAAAAATCATTAGAAAAGCGAAGCAGTTATCCGTTGTAAGGCGGATGGCTGCTTTGCTTTTAAATATAATTAATAGAAGCAGTTTACAGATAATTTGCTTGAGGTGTTACTGTGAGTTGATGTTTATGGCGTTATGCTTCTTGCAGTGATTTAATTTACAATATCTTCAAATTTCACTTGACGCAATAGATTGATTATGGTAAACTCTATATGATAAAAAATACCAATAACAGAAAAATGTAAGTAATACACCCCTGAGAAAAAACATTCTTTACAAAAGGAAAAAAATACTACTGCTTTGTTATTAAATTATATAATTATAGACGATCAGGTGAGGATATTTTGCCGGATATCTTCTTAGCAGGGAAGTCTGATGTGATTTCGACGCTGTTCCGCAACTGTGAAAGAGAGCTGCTTTGTCGTTAAGCTGTTGCTTAAACCTCTTACCAAGGGATAAAGTGGCAATGATCTTAAGCCAGGGTACTGACTGATTGTACATATTAAGGGTCTACGAGATTAGACGCACTTAATGAGAGGGAATTTTTGGGCATTTTGATTGCAAAATTTTCCTTTCGTTATTAGTGTGTGCTAATCTTTTTTGTTTTTTATAGATAAAAAATATTTTTAAGCAATCATATTGCAAGGAGTGAGAGTATGAGGAGTTATCAACAAAAAAGATGGCAGCTGCTTGCTGCCGGCGTTTTGATGTCAGTATGCACATCATGCTTTACCGTATCACCTGTCTGGGCTGCGGAATACACCAAGGGTCTTACCGGTAATGCTGAAAGTGATATGGCAATTATCGGCGGTGACGGTAATACAGTTGTACAAAACGGCAACACCGTTACCTATGATTTTCAGGGTAAGGACCACACCTTTACCGTAAAAAATAAGGATGCCATTATGACCGATAGGGATAATTATGGCTATGATTATGTTTTGAATAACGTTGACAGTGATGGCAATAAGGGTACGCTGCACTTATACCAGACCAACACCAGAAAAAATGATTTTGCAGGTGTAACCGGCCTGGCAGCAGGCGGCGGTAAGGTTGTAGTAAACAGTAATCTGGATATTACTGCTTATTCTGCCTATGCTTCTGTAGGTGTCGGCGCAGCAGGCGGCACTGAGCTGACTATCAACGGCAACGTGAAGATGCGCAAGGATGACCCCAACAGTCCTTGGGGTATTATTACTAAAAACGTTCACGGCAATATCGGTCCCGGCGGTGTAACCTCTATGGACCCGACGGACGTTAACTATACCGGTGCACGTTGGCAGCCTAGCGCTTTCAGCGTCGGCGGATATGACGCAAGCATTACTGTAAACGGTAATGTGGATGTGGCTGTACGCGGTACTGCGGTACAGACGAATACCTATTTAAAAACTGATGACAAAATGCTTGGCTGCAAGCTGTCAACCATCAGTCTGCTGGGCGACTCTATCAAAATCGAAACTCCGTCTGACGAAAGAAATGAGGACGGCAGCTTTAAGGAAGCATATTATGCTATGGCCAGCTACGGCGGTACCATTAACATCAACGTTATTGATACCAATAACAGCAAGGATAAATATTCCCTTGAAAACGAAAATCTCGTAGCTGCCGAAGGCAAAACAACCAATATTATCGGCAACGTTATCGCTCTGAAGCGTTCTGAGCGTACCGATAAGCCTGACGTATATCAGGATGGCCGTGTTAATATCGGTTTGACCACTAAGGAGTCTACCTGGAAGGGTGTTATTGATAACGCAGGCACCGACCATGCAGGCGAGGTTAATGTTTGGCTGAGCAACGGCGCACAGTGGACTCATGAAGCAACCTCCCGTGTAGACGGTCTGGATTACAGCCACATGCCGGCATACAGCAAGCCGAGCTATGATAATTTTGACGGCGTATCTTATGTTAATAAGCTTGTCGGCGGCCAAAAGTCTGCTAACAGCGGCTTTATTTACCAGAACAGTGATGTAAAGCTGAATATTGCAAATTACAGCGGCTACAATACCATTGTTTATAAGCACAATAATAAAGGCATGGAAAAGGCTGACTTCATCGGCGGTGATGTGACTATTCAGCATGCTAATGCCGGTGCTAATGTTACCATGGCAACCGATAATAAAAATATCGACCTTAAAAACGGTGATGAGGTTGAAGCAGTACTCAATGCTTTGGCAAGCAAGCTGACCTATAGCGGTTATGTGAATAACGAAAGAGATCTTTCCGGTACTGTTATGATTGCTTCCGGCTTGACTGCCTCCGGCATTACTGCCGAAGCTAAGGGTATGATTAAATTTAACGAGAAAACCGGTGAAGGCGGTTACACCAAGCCGCAGGAGGGCGAGCAGAATACTGCGGAAATCACCAGCGGCATGACCGGTACTTCTGCAGACAGCGATTATACCTCTGCAAATATCCGTCAGGAGGACGGCTCCTATAAATTTACTCAATCTACCAAAATTGACGTAGAGAACGGTACTGCTATCGATGCAGCTGCCGACATTACTGTTAAGGCAGCAGATACTGCTTTGACTCTGGATGCTAAACAGGGCATTGTTACCAACGGCAATACTGTAGACATTACTTCCCGCACTTTGCATCTGACCACAAAAGAGGATGCTATCGTTGCTGACGGCGGTAAGGTTATCAGCACGGGTATTACCAATATCAACAAGGATGCTGCCAGCGATAAGCCTGCGGCAGAGAATGCTGTTAAGGCAGCAAACGGCGCTGAGGTTACCTTGGGCAATGGCGTTATCAAGGGCAATATTATCAGTGACGCTTCCGTAGTTAACATCAATAAGGATAACATGGATGCCGACGGCAAATATAAAGAGGGCTCTTTAGAGGGCAATCTTACTGTTGCTAACGGCGGCAAAATCGACCTGACTGTTGCTGATGGCAAATTCCTGGGCAGCATTGTGAAGCCGGGTGCGGCAGCTGCGGCTGTCGGTGACGACGGCACTGTTAACCTGACTGTTGCTGACGGTGCGGTATGGACCGGCGCGCATAAAAATGCCGATGCCGAGCTGAACCTGACTCTTTCCGGCGGTGTATGGAATAATAACGGCACCGACGCAACCTATGTAAACAGCCTGAAGGGCGGCAAGGGTGTTGCTAAGACTATTAAATATATCAATCCGAACGGCGGTAATAACGAGGAAGTAGAAATTCCCGTTAACGGCTTTATCAGCATGGCTCCCGATGCCGGTGCTGTTACCGTAGGCAATTTCAGCGGTACTCATATCGTAAGCTATGACCATGATAATGCAGGCAGCGATGTAAGCGATTACAAGGGCGGCAACTTCACTGTTGAAAAAGCAGATAATGGTTCTATGCTGATTGCGGCAACAAGCAGCAAGAACATCAAGACTAATGATCAGGACGCTGTAGAAGCAGCCTTCAAGGCATTGAGCCAGAAGATTTACTATGGCAATGCCGGTGTTGACGAAAACCTGACCGGTAAGACTATGATTACCTCCGGCTTAACTGCTTCAAGTATTTCCCGTTGGATCGGCGATATGAAATTTGACAGTGCTAACGGTGGCGTAGGCAGCTTTGTCGGCGGCAGCGGTATCAATATTACCGGCGATTACGAAACCGCACTGATGAAGGGTGCAAGAGCGGCAACCACCAGCGCAATGCTTTCCTGGCGTGATAATGCTGCGAACGTAATTTATCGCGGTGATTTGCTGCGTGCGCATATGGAGAGCGACGGCATCTGGGCTAAGACCTACGGTGGCAAGGATACCTACAATGCGAATGCGGTTGATCTGAGCAACAGCTATTGGGGTGCACAGGTTGGCTTTGACCGTATGTATGACCACGGCTGGATTGCAGGCGCTGCTATTGATTATCAGAAGGGCAGCTCCAGCTACAACTATACCGATGACGATTTCGGCAATATCGGCGGCAATACCGGTGACAACAAGCTGTACAGCTTTGGCTTGTATGCTTCCAAGGACCTGGGCGACGGCGCACATCTGGACTTTGCAGCTAAGGCCGGCAGCGTGCGCAACGAGTTCAGCGTACACAACGGCATCGGCACCGAGCTGAACGGTACCTACAGAAACCGCGGCTACAGTGCTACCGCAAGTCTGGCAAAACGTATCGGTACAGATAAGAGCTATCTGGAGCCTCAGGCACAGCTGACCTGGGCACATCTGGGCGGCAGAAACTTTGCTGCCGTAACCGATGGCGGTGAGGTTCTGGACGTTAACCAGGGCAACTACAACAGCTTGGTTGGCCGTCTGGGCTTAGAGCTCGGCAAAACCGGTCGCCTGGGCTCTGTTTATGCACGCTTCGGCCTGGCGCATGAGTTCTCCGGCGATATTACCGGCAGCTACAGCGCAGAGGACGGCGGCAGCAAAACTACCTCTGTAGAAACTAAGGGTACCTGGGCTGAAATGAGCCTTGGCACTACATTGAATATTAAGCCTAACGCAAGCGCATATTTTGATGTTTCCCGCAGCTACGGTGCAGATTACGAGCACGACTGGAAGTTCAGCGGTGGCCTGCGCTTTGCACTTGATCGTCTGCCGAAGCATGAGCAGGAAATTGCCGGTCAGGCAGAGGCTGAACAGTTCATCGCAGGTGAAACCGCAGCAGTACAGGAAAATGCGGCTGCTAACGTAAAAACTGACGCTATGCCGGGTATCGCTGCACAGGAGCAGACCCTTAATGCTCAGCCTGCAGTGCAGGAAGCAGAAGAAACTACTGCTGTTGCAGAGCATTCCGAGCCGAAATATGTTGAAACCGTAACCACCTACGATGCACCGGAGCCGACCGCAGCAGATTTTGACGAAATGAGCTTTGAGCTGGCACCTATCGTTGTTACCGCTTCCCGCATGGAGGAATCCATCCTGAAGGCTAAGGCAGATATGAGCGTTGTCGGCCGTGAAGAAATCGAGCAGATGCACATGGACAACGTGGAAGAGGTTCTGCGTACCGTTCCAGGCGTCCAGTTCCTGGATTACGGCTCCAACGGCTTGAATGCCAACATGAGCGGTATCCGTATCAACGGCAGCAAGGACGTTGTTATCCTGGTTGACGGCGTGCGTGTTAACGACTTCAAGGGCGCAGGCAGCAGCGGTTATATGTTTGCCGCACTCATGAACAATATGGATAACATCGAGCGCGTCGAGGTAATGCGCGGCAGTGCTGCTACCATGTACGGCAGCGGTGCCAAGGGCGGTGTTATCAACATCATCACCAGAAGACCTGAAGGTGCAAAAACCGTTATTGATATTGCCAAGGGCAGCTTCGGCAAGGAAGCCTATAAATTCAATACTCAGGCTGCCAAAGACAAGGTAAGCTACAATATTTACCATGACAGAACCATTTCCGGCACCAGCAAGGACGGCAGCGGTAAGGAATGGCCGGGTCAGAGCAATACCAAGAGCAGCGGTGCTAAGTTTGAGTATAAATTCAACGATGCCAATAAGCTGACCTTGAACTATGAAACCATCGGCTCCAACTTCAGCGGTACCGACCTGGTATACGGCGGTCATTATGTAGGCATGTACGACAGCAATAGCGTAACTCTGAAGCATGATTGGCAGATTAACGATCAGTGGAGCAATTCTCTGATGTATCGTGCAACCAAAGAAAAATCCTCATGGGATAAGCCGGGCGGAGAGGATACTGATATTTCCGAGCCAATTACAAGCAATCTGGAATACAAGCTGTACAGCGATAACTTCAAATATCAGACCGACAGATATACTATGGTCGGCGGTATCGAATACAGCAAGGGCAAGGATAATACTAACCACAAGGAAACCAGCAATACTTCTCTGTTCCTGCAGGGTGATTGGGAGCTTGTGCCGCATGTAACCTTATCCGGCGGTATTCGTCACGACAGACCTGACAGCTATGAATGCCATAACTCCATCAGCTATAAGCTGGGTTGGGATATTACCGAGAAGGATACCTTGTATGCAGGCCGCAGCGATTACTACATTCTGCCGAGCCTGACACAGCTGTATGACCATAAATACGGTAATGCAGACCTGCGTGCTTCCGAAGGCCGTACAACATCTATCGGTTACAACCACGAATTTACACCTGATAATTACATGATGCTGAGCTGGTTCGAAACCAAGTCCGGTGTTGGCATGACTATGAACAGCACCACCGACAAGGACGATCCGAACTATGGCCAGTATCAGAACAGCATAGGCGGTATTTCCCGCGGCTGGAACGCACAGTACAATGCTCGTCTGAGCGATGCTGTAACTGTTAAGCTGGGCTGGGCACATCTGTTCTATGATGAAAAGGACAGCTTTACTCAGGGCTATGCACCTAAGGACAAAGCAACCTTCGGTGTATACTATGACAAGGATAAATTCAGTGCTGCCTTCGACGGCTTCTACTTCATCCGTGATAAACGCGGCATGAAGGAAGGCGTTAAGGGCTGGCCTTCCGATAAGTATGGCGTTTACAACCTTGCTCTTAATTACACAGCTGATAAGCAGACTAAGTTCTACGTTAAAGTAGACAACATCTTCAACAAGCTGTGGGCTGAGCACACAGACGTTATCTGGAGCGGCGGTGCCGACAGCTGGTATGCTATGCCTGGCAGAAGCTTCGTAGTAGGCATGCAGTACACCTTCTAAGCTGAGTATTAATCATGTTATATACGGAGCAGTAAGCTCTGCTCCGTATCATATAAAAACTTTTTTGATGACGTAAAGGAGATTTTTATCATGGCAAAAGCTACTAAAGAAGAAACTAAAGTAACCGAAATGGAAAACAAAATCGAGAAGATGACTCAGTTCCTGGCTGACAATAAAATCGAATGCTTCGATATCCAAAAGCTGGAGGACGAGCACCATACCACTATCTTCCGCAGCCGCATGGAAGTTAAGGGTCAGCTGCTGCCGATGGCTCTGCTGATGGATGACAGCGTTTATATGCTGCTGCAGGTGCAAATCGCTCCGCAGGTAATCGATGAAGAAAAGCTGAAAGCACTTGCCGGTGCTATCAACAACATGAACAACAACGTTCGTCCGTTCAAATTCACCGTTTCCGAGAGAGGCGACTTCATGCTGAACGCATGCATTACCGCCGAAAACACCACCTTTAACCCGGCTCTGGTAAACGCTATCATGGGTGAAGCAGTTAAATTTATGGAAGCACAATACGGCAACATTATGGAAGCCGTTTGGGCTAAATAAGGAGAGTGGCAGAAATGAAAAAGAAACTTATGACTTTGCTGATGAGTGCTGTTATGGCTTTGGGTATCAGTGCCAGTGCGTTTGCCGCACCTGTAGGTGTTGTTAATGTTAATGCCGTTCTGAACAGCTATCCGGGAATTACCGAGATTGCCAAATCCGTAGCACAGGAAAAAACTCGCCTGCAGGAAGAGTTCAATAAGCAATCTGCTAACATGAGCGATGCTGAAAAGCAGGCTCTGGCTGAAAAGCTCAGCAAGCAGCTGGCAGACTTTGAACAGAAGAAGATGGCTCCTGTACAAAGAAAAATCAACAAAACTATTCTTGACGTAGCTAAAGCAAACAATATTGACAGTGTTGTAAATATGAATGCTATGGTAGCAGGCGGCAAGGATCTTACCGACGAGGTTATCAAAGCGCTGAAATGAACGCAGCGTGTTTATGATAAGCTGAATAATTTTGTTATGAAATCGCAGGCTGCGCTGATGAGAAGCAGCCTGGCCGGTTTCTATATAAACTGCGCGGAGAATGACTTTGCGCAGAGGGGTTAGCAGAAGCAGTGGTTGTTTCTGCTTTTTCCTGATTTTTTGATAAGGAGGACTATATGCTGAAGCTTAGTCAAAAGAAGAGAAAAGCTCTTTTAGCACTGGCCGTTGCCGCAGCTGTTATAGGTGCTAATAATGCATTCGCAGCAAGCGTGCATGACAAGGCTATTACTGAAAGTAACCAATATGGCAGCGCTGTGCGTACATATTGGAAAGAAGCAGGTGTGTATAATGCCAAAACACACACCTACACCTTTAATGAGGATGTAACCTTAAAGCCTAATGCATCGGACCAGGATTTTAACCATTGGACACCGATGTTTGGCGGTATCTATATAGCCGGAAACAAACCGGTTACCATTGATATGCAAGGCCATCGTCTTGATCTGGCACTGAATGTCGACCAACCTAAAGGAGTTAATAACGTAAGGGCTGTAAGTCCGAACGCTATTCATGTTAGCTCTGCCGATCTGGTAATCAACAACGTTAAGGGTATGGAGCTTTCTGCTAAAGGCAGCTTTTTGAGTGCAGGCAAGCTGCGCGGTATTTATGTTGCAGGTACTAACCAGGAGGGCGCCTATGGCGACGGCAAGGGACTTGCCAGCCTGACCATCAATAATGCCGACGGTTGGGAAAATGCTGTAAAATTCCATTCCAGCCAGCCTCAGGTTGAAAACGCTATTGAGGTATGGAAAAATACCGGCAGTGCCGATTTGAAAATTTCCGGCATGGTTGACCTGTATGTAGGCAATGACAGCGATGTTATTACCGTAAGAGGCGGTAACTCCTCTTACGATATCGACAAGGCACCTACCGCTTATATCGGCGGCGCAATTAAGGCGGCTATGGGACGTGCTGCTGTTGTCAGCGGCGGCGAGCTGTCTATCAATTCCAAGCTGCAGGACGGCGCCATTGTTGCGGCAGAAGGCAGCCGTGATGTACAGGTTGAAGGCAACATCCTGGTTAAGGATCAGCAAAAGGATCAGGGCATTCTGACCTTGGGCATGAATACCGACAAATCCTATTTCAAAGGTACCATTTTCAATGATAACGGTGCCGGTGAAGTATATATGCTGCTTGCCAACGGTGCGCAATGGACCAATGAAAGAAAAGGCGATTATAATTATCATAACAGCAGCCTGAACCAGCTTGTCGGCGGTGAAGCTGATGCCAAAGCAGGCAATATCTTCCAAAAGGACAGCGGCAGTCTGACCATTGATAAATACAGCGGTAACACCAATATTTTCTACGCTCATACCGGCAACGGTGAAGCAGATGAAAACTACGCAGCAGGCAACACTGTTATCAAGGGTGCAGCAGCAGGCTCCGTTGTAAGCATGATTACCGATAACACCGGTGTTGCAATGGATAACAAGGACAGCGTAGCCAACGTGCTGAACGCACTGGCAGGCAAGCTGACCTACAGCAACTACGTAAACGGCGAAAACAACCTGACCGGTTATGTGAAGATTGCCGACGGTCTGACTGCTTCCTCCGCAGCACTGAAGACCGGTGATATCAGCTTCAATAAGGAAGATGGCAAAGGCTCTTATGTTGCTAAACCCGAAGTACCGACTGTAAAAGAATACACCAATACTCTTACCGGCTTTAATCTTATTGATAAAGCTTATGCGGATGTATTCAAGGACGGAGTATATAAATTTACTGAGGACAGCAAAATTACCAACCAATATGGTATGGACATTATTGAGAATGCCCAAATTGATGCAACAGGCAAAACCCTGACCTTGGTTGTCAATAATCCGGCAGATCAGGGCGCAGGCATCAAGGTTAACCCAAGCAACTCTTTGAATATTAAGGCTGATACCGTAAAAATGGAGCTTACCGGTGAAGATATTTCTTCTGATGGCCTGAAGGGTGTTAATATTGCTAAAGCAGGTGCCAAGCTGACTATTGACGGCAAGCTGGATATTACTGCTAACGGCGATAACAATACTATTGGTGTTTATAATCAGGGCGACGTTGTTGTTAATGGCGATGTAAAGCTGGACATTGAAGGCAATAACGGCGGCTATCAATACTATGGTGCAACTGGCCTGTATGCAACCAGCGCGATGGGTGACAGCAAGGGCGGTACAATTACCGTTAACGGTGATGTAGACTTCCAAGGCAATGCTAACGGTCTTTGGGCAAATGCCGGCGGTGCCGTTGTAAACGTTAATGGCGGCGGCAGCATTGTTGTAAAAGAAGGCCAAGACATGGGTTATGCTGCTATTAAAGCAGAAAACGGCACTGTCAACATGAACGTTCTTAAAGATGAGGCTGGCAATGTTACCGGTGCAGCTGACAATGCTGTAACCATTAAAGGTAACTTGAGCCTGGATACCGGTGCGGTAAATTCTGCTGATGTTCACGGTACCAAGAGCGAAATCAATCTGGGCCTGTCAACAGCTGAATCCAGCCTGACCGGTGTCGTACAAAACAGCTTTGCCGAAGGAGGCAAGAAAGCCGGTGACAAGACCTTTACCGGTGATGCAAACCTGTGGCTGCAGAACGGCGCAACCTGGAACAACGAAGTAGTTGATACGATTATCAAAAATCCTTGGGGCGGCGAAAAATGGGCAGGCAGCCGTGTAACCAACTTTACTGGCGGCGAGAGCGAAGCAAAAGCAGGCAACATCTTCCAAAAGGACAGCAACAGCCTGACTATCAGCAATTACAGCGGCAATACCAATATCTTCTACGCTCATACCGGCAACGGTGAAGCAGCTGAAAACTACGCAGCAGGCGACACCGTTATCAAGGGTGCAGCAGCAGGCTCCGTTGTAAGCATGATTACCGATAACACCGGTGTTGCAATGGATAACAAGGACAGCGTAGCCAACGTGCTGAACGCACTGGCAGGCAAGCTGACCTACAGCAACTACGTAAACGGCGAAAACAACCTGACCGGTTATGTGAAGATTGCCGACGGTCTGACTGCTTCCTCCGCAGCACTGAAGACCGGTGATATCAGCTTCAATAAGGAAGATGGCAAGGGTTCTTATAATGCCGGTGCGGTTAATCCCGAAGTACCGACTGTAAAAGAATACACCAAAACCCTTACCGGTATGGATTTTGCGGACGAGGCGTATAAAGATGTAATTAAGGACGGAGTATACAAATTTACTCAGGATACCAAGATTACCAACCAATATGCTATTGACCTGGGCGAAGATGTAACTATCGACGCAGCAGGAAAAACCTTGACTCTGGTTGTTAAGGATGTAGAAGAAATTGGTTCAGGCATCAAAGTCAACATTAAAAATAATTCTGTTATTAAGGCTGATACCTTAAAGATGGAGCTTACCGGTACGGATATTGTTACAGGCAGCGGCCTGAAGGGTATCAACGTTACCAATAAGAATGCTAAGCTGACTATTGACAGCAAGCTGGATATTACTGCTAACGGCGATGCTGATACTATCGGTATTTATAACAAAGGCGACGTTGTTGTAAACGGCGATGTAAAGCTGGATATTGAAGGCAACGATGGCGGCAATGATTACTACGGTGCAAGCGGCCTGTACGCAACCAGCAGCATGGGAAAAACCCAGGGCGGCACTATTACCGTTAACGGTAATGTAGACTTCCAAGGCAATGCCAACGGCCTGTTTGCTAATGCCGGCGGCAGCAAGATTTCCGTTAAGGGCGGCAGCATTGTTGTTAAGGAAGGACAAACTGTTGGCTATTCTGCTATCAGAGCTGAAAACGGCGTAGTTAACATGAACGTCGTTGAAGATGAAAACGGCAATGTTACCGGCGCAGATAAGAATGATGTAACCATCAAGGGTAACATTGGTGTTACTACCGGCGCAGTGAATGTTTCTGATATTCATGGCACCAAGAGCGAAATTAACCTTGGCCTTACTACAGATAAATCCAGTCTGACCGGTGTTGTTCAAAACAGCTATGGTGACGGCGTAGCTCAAGGTGACTTGACCTTTACCGGTGTGGCAAACCTGTGGCTGCAAAACGGCGCAACCTGGAATAACGAGGTTGTTGACAAGATTATTAAGAATCCTAAGGTCGGTGAAAAATGGGCAGGCAGCCATGTAGCAAAACTGGTTGGCGGTGAGAGCGAAGCAAAAGCAGGCAACATTTTCCAAAAGGACAGTAATGAGCTGACTATTGATAACTACAGCGGCAATACCAATATCTTCTATGCTCATACCGGCAACGGTGAAGCAGCAGCAAACTACGCAGCAGGCGACACTGTTATCAAGCATGCAGAGAAGGATTCCGTTGTTTCCCTGATTACCGATAACACCGGTGTTGCAATGAATAACAAGGACAGCGTAGCCAACGTACTTAACGCACTGGCAGGCAAGCTGACCTACAGCAACTACGTAAACGGCGAAAACAACCTGACCGGTTATGTGAAGATTGCCGACGGCCTGACTGCTTCCTCCGCAGCACTGAAGACCGGCGACATTACCTTCAGCAAAGAGGACGGCAAAGGTAGTTATCCTACCGAAACTCCTGTTGTTCCGCCTAAGACAGAGTTTACTACTACTCTGACCGGTGACACTGCAGCAGATACCGAATATGCAGGCAATATCCAGGACGGCAAGTATGTATTCGGTGCTAACACTACGATTAAAGCAGATGCTGAATCCGCAGTAGATGCAAAAGCACCGCTGACCATTGATGCAGGCAACAATAAGCTCGTAATGACTGCTAAGAAAGGCAACTGGAGTAGCGTTGGTGTAGCATTTAATCATAATATTGCAGGTACAACTAAAATTACTGCTGGCGAGCTGGTAATCGGCGCTGCCGGAGGTTGGGGTGCTGACGCTGATGGTTTTGACCGTTCCGGCCTTGTTGTGAAGAATGGCAATGTTGATATCACAGCAGCTACTACTACTGTTAATGCTCATTCTGACACAACTAATCCAGCCTATGGTATTTTGGCTCAAAATAATGGCAGCCGTGTGGATATTCACGGTGACCTTAAGCTGGCAAATGACAGCTTCGGACGTACTCATGGTCTTTGGGCCGAGGATGCAAAGGATTTTGGTGGCAAAGCATCTATCATTAATGTAGACGGTAAGGTTGATATTAGTCTGGCAAATGGTAATGCACTGACTGCTATCAGAACCGGTTCTACCGTTACTGTTGGCGGCGGTAATATTCAGATTGCTGCTGACCAAAAGAATGAAAATTATGCATTGAAATCTGATGGCGGCGTTGTTAATGTCAACATGAATGCTGACAAGAATGCAGCAGGCACCGTTACTACCGTAATTAAAGGTAATGCAATTGCTAATAGCGCAAAGGCATTTGCTAACTTTGATATGGACGATGCTGACAGTACGATTAATATTGGCTTGTCTGACAAAGAATCTTCTTGGACAGGTGTTGCCTTTAGTAAAGATAATGGCAGTGCAGGCTTCCCGTTCAAGGGTATCATTAATCTCTATCTTGCTAACGGCGCAACCTGGAACAATGAGGCATGGGGCAAAACCAATGCAGCATTTGAAGGCAGCCATGTAGCTAAGCTGGCAGGCGGTGCAAGCGCAGCTGCTACAGGCAACATCTTCCAAAAGGACAGCAATAACCTGACCATTGATAATTACAGCGGCAACACTAATATCTTCTATGCACATACCGGCAATGGTGAAAACGCAAGCAACTACGCAGCAGGCGACACCATTATCAAGAGTGCGGCAGCAGGCTCCGCAGTTAGCCTGATTACCGACAGCACCGGCATTGCTATGGAAAATGATGCCAGCGTTGCCAACGTCTTGAACGCACTGGCAGGCAAGCTGACCTATAGCAATTTTGTTAATGGTGAAAACAACCTGAACGGTTCTGTTAAGATCGCTGCCGGCCTGACCGCAAGCGACAAGATCATGAAGGTTGATACCATTAAATTCAATAAGGATACCGGTAAGGGCTACACCACGGAAGAAACTGTAAATCCGGGCGGTGGTGAAAAGACTACCTTTACCGATGCTATCACCGGTGAAAAGCAGGGCGTATTCAGCGCAGTACAGCAGGAGGACCTGTCCTATGTATTTGCTGAGGACGCAAGCATTAATATCAACCAGATGACTCATAAGGAAAAGGATCCGGATTGGGAAGGCTCCTTCATCATCAGCGGTGCGGCTGTACAGAACGCTGCAGGCGTTGAAAATCTGGTAATCAATGCTGCAGACAAGACTCTGAAGCTGAACGTAGCTCTGGACAGCAAGACTGTTCCGCCTGATAAGAATGCAGGTATTCTGAACAACAGAATTCCGCTGCGCGGTGTTGACAACAGCATTGCAGGCAGCACAACCAGCATTACTGCAGGCACTCTGGATATCAACATTGATAATACCTACAGCCGTAAGACCAGCAGCGGCAACCCGCTGATCGGCGAAGGCAGCGCAATCGGCATTTATGCTAAGAGCGCAGGCGAGAAGGCTGTTGTAGAGGTTACCGGCAATACCGCTATTAAGGCTCATGGCTATAACAATGTTTACGGCGTTAACGCTAACGGCAATGCCCAAATTAAGCTGCATGGCGATCTGACCATGGCTAAGGACGGCGAAGAGTGGGCTCTTGATAACGTTATCAAAGGTCAGAACACTACTACCTTGGGCGAATCCTCCTGGAGAAATATTGCCGGCATCAACGCTAACGGCGCAGGTGCAAGCGTAACTGTTGACGGCAAGACTACTATCGCAGCTCACGGCTCCGGTGTTGTAGCTGCAGACGGTGCAACTGTTAACCTGGGCGCTGCCGATATCGAGGTTAAGAACAACAGCGACGAGGCAGGCTATGGCTTCCATGCTTTGGGTGCAGCTCTGGGTACAGTTAATGTTGGCGGCGAGGGCAAGACCGTTACCGTTAAGGGTAATGCAGGTCTCTTCGGCAAACAGGGCCAGAAATTTGCGAGCGACAGCAAGGAATCTGTTATCAACTTGAAGCTGACCACCGAAGATTCCGCATGGACCGGCGTTGCATACAAACATTTCGATGCAGAAAAAGATGCAGGCCTGAGCGGTTCCATGAACCTGACTCTGGCAAACGGTGCTTCCTGGAATAACGAGAAGTATGGTTATGTATACGGCGATTCCGAATGGGAAAAATACAAATTCACCGGCAGTGAAATCGCTAACTTCGTTGGCGGTGCAAGCGAAGCTAAAGCAGGCAACATCTTCCAGAAGGATGCGAACAGCCTGACCATCGACAACTACAGCGGCAACACCAACATTTTCTACGCTCATACCGGCAACGGTGAAGCAGCTGACAACTACGCAGCAGGCGACACTGTTATCAAGCATGCTGCAGCAGGCTCTGTAGTATCCATGATTACCGACAACACCGGTATTGCAATGGACAACCAAGCCAGCGTTAACAACGTACTGAACGCACTGGCAGGCAAGCTGACCTACAGCAACTTCGTAAACGGTGAGAAGAACCTGACCGGTTTCGTGAAGATTGCCGACGGCCTGACTGCTTCTTCCGCAGCACTGAAGACCGGCGATATCACCTTCAATGAAGCAGATGGTAAGGGCGGCTTCGTATCCGCTCCTGTAATTCCGGACCATCAGGTAACGACCTCCTTCACCACCACTCTGACCGGTGACAAGGAGCAAGACGAAGAATACCTGCTGGGCGGCGTAATCGCTGCAGACGGTACCTATAAATTTACCGAAACAAGCGATATTACCGCAGTAAGCGCAATTAATACCGCAAAAGACCTGAAGATTGATGCAACCGGCAAAACTCTGACCGTGAATACCGCAGGTACCGACAGCGCAGCAATCACGGTTCTTAACGATGGCGGCTCAAATGTAGATATTAAGGCTGACAAGCTGGTTATCAAATCCAGTTCTGAATATGCAGGCAAAAACTCCGGCATTTATGCAGGTGACTGGAAGACTACCAGAAAGAATGTTAACATTACTGCTGATGTAGATATTACCGCAACCAACACCGTAGGCAACAACAACTATGTATATGGTGTTCTGGCATCTAAAGCCGACATTACTGTAAACGGCAGCCTGAAGGCTAATATTGACGGCGGCAAGGGCGGCTATGACCATACCTCTGTTTCCGCACTTATTGCACAAGGCAGCTCCTACAGAAAATATGCAAGTACGATTACCGTTAACGGTGATGTAGATATTACTGCGAACGGCAACGGTTTGCATGCTAACAATAACGGCGCTGTTGTAACCGTAAACGGCGGCGGTGCAATTACTGTTAACGACAGCAGTGCTAAGGGCGGTTATGCTGCATTGCGTGCAGGCAACGGTACCGTTAACATGAACGTTGCTCTGGAAAACGGCAAAGCAACCGGCGGTCTGGGCCATGACGCTGTAATTAAGGGCAACCTGGCAGCAGTTAAAGCCGGTGACCAAACAGCATCTGTTATCAACCTGGCATTGGATACCGCTAAATCCTCTCTGGAGGGCGTATCCTACATGACCGAGGGCAACGGCCAAATTAACCTGTGGCTGCAAAACGGTGCAAGCTGGACTAACGAAGTACATGGCTCTGCCGAAAAGGATTGGAAGGGCAATAGCTTATTCAACGGCAGCCATGTAACCAACTTTGCAGGCGGTGCAAGCGATGCTAAAGCAGGCAACATCTTCCAGAAGGATGCTAACAGCCTGACCATCGACAACTACAGCGGCAACACTAACATCTTCTACGCACACACCGGCAACGGCGAAGCTGCTAGCGACTACGCAGCAGGCGATACCATTATCAAGAGTGTAGCAGAAGGCTCTGTAGTATCCATGATTACCGACAACATCGGTGTAGCAATGGATAACGAATACAGTGTAGCTAATGTGCTGAACGCACTGGCAGGCAAGCTGACCTACAGCAACTATGTAACAGGTGAGAAGAACCTGACCGGTTATGTGAAGATTGCCGACGGCCTGACTGCAAGCAGCAAGGCTATGCAGACCGGCGATATCTCCTTCAGCGCCGAAGACGGTAAAGGCAGCCTGAAGGATGGTTCTCTGAAGCCTGGCTTCACCTATCCGGAAACCCAAAAACCGGGCAGCAATGTAATCAACCAAGGCATTACCGGTAACGCTAAGGATGATTACCAGCTGAAGATGGACGGCATCCTGAAGGAAGACGGCTCTTATGTATTCACTCAGGATCCGACAAAGATTGAGGTTAAAGAAGGCGCAGCAGTAGGTGCAACCGATAAAGACATCGTAATCGACACCACCAAGGCTAAGCTGGAGCTGAAGGGTGCAACTGGCATCAATGCTGAAGGCGCAAACGTTACTGTTAATGGTAACACCAGCATCAGCGGTGCAACCGGCATCAATGTAGCAAACGGCAATGTAACCCTGAACGGCAGCACTGTTATCAGCGGCACCGATGCGGCAATCAACGCAGGTGCAGATGCTAACGTAGTTGTTAACGGCAACAACAGCGCACTGACTGTTAACGGCAGCATCAATGCTGACGGCGGCAACATTACCGTAGACAGCGGCAAAGCAACCGGCACTATTAAAGGCGATATCAATGCAGCAAACGGCGGCAGCGTAGTAATCAACCTGACCGAAAAGGGCTCCACGCTGACCGGCGGCTACAATGTAGACGGCGACAGCAGCATTGCTCTGGGGCTGGCAAACGGTGCAACCTGGAAGCTGACTGACGGCGAAGAAGCTGCAGGCATGTCCCTGCTGAGAATGGCTAAGGGTGCAGCTGATGCAGGCCTGACCATCAACGGCGGCAAGACCGAGGCTGAAAAAGGCTTCCTTGACATGACCGAGAGAACCAAAACTCTGGACATCGCTCATTACAGCGGTTGGGAAACCGTTATCTATGACCATGAGGGTAAAGGTGACAAGGTTGAGGACTACAAGTCCGGCGATACCGTTATTGCTAAGGCTGACAAGGGCTCCGGCGTAATTCTGTCCACCGACGGCAGCGGCATTACCATGACCGATAAGAAAGCTGTTGAAGCAACCTTGAAGGCATTGGCACAGAAGGTTACCTATAAGGATCATGCCGCAAACGGCGAAAATCTGAGCGGTAAGGTACAGATTGCCGAAGGACTGACCTCCTCCAGCGTAAGCAAGAACCTGGGCACCATCCACTGGGATGAAAACGGCAAGGGCCAATATGATCTGGACAGTGTAAATTGGAGTCAGATCATCGAAGGCGATTATGAAACCTTTGTTATGAAGGGCGTAAGAAGCGCAGCAACCACCTCTCTGCACACCTGGCGTGACAACATGCAGGACACCTACACTGGTGCAGACTTGGCTGATGAAGACGGTATGTTCGCAAAAGCATTGGGCGGCAAGACCAGCTCCGATGTTAAGGGCCTGAAGGACAGCAACACATACTATGGCGTACAGGTTGGCTACGACAAGGCTGCAGCAAACGGCTGGCACACCGGCGTGGCATTCGATTACCGCAACGGCGATTCCAACTATCTGCTGGGTGGCAAGGGTGACAACCAGATGTACAGCCTGGGTGTATACGGCGTGAAGAACTTCGAAAACGACGCCTTCTTCCGCGTTGCAGCGAAGGTTGGCCGTGTTGAAAACGAATATGACGTATACAACGAAATCCGCAGCCTGAAGCTGAACGGCGATTACAAAGCCAATGCTTACGGCCTGACCATGGAATACGGCAAGACCTTCGGTGATGAAGAATCCTACTTCACTCCGAAAGTACAGCTGACCTGGTCTCAGGTAGGTGCTAAGGATTACACTGCTCATACCGACAACGCAACCATGCAGATTTCTCAGGACAGCTACAGCAGCTTCGTTGGCAGACTGGGCTTTGAAGCAGGCGTGAAGAGCGAAAAAGGCCGCGTATATGCAGGCCTGTTCGCAGCACACGAGTTTAACGGCGACATCAGCGCAAGCTACTTTGCAAACGATGGCGACAGAAAACACACCAGCTTCGACGGTGAAGAAACCTGGATGGAAATGAAGCTCGGCGGAACTTATGACTTCAGCAATAATGCACATCTGTATGCAGATATTGCTAAGGACTTCAACGGCAACTTTGAACGCAAGTGGAAGATGAACGTTGGTCTCCGTTTCGAGTTCTAAGATAATTATTTCAGCTCTCTCATATTTTTCATACTCAGCTGCAGTGCTGCCCTGTGCAGCGCTGCGGCAAACTCCAAAAACTTATAAACGACAATATACGTGCTGCATATCTGCTGTAAGGCGGATATGCAGCACATTTTTTTTGAGAGCTTCTTATATTTGTATTATCGGTAATTTTGCGGGATTGCTGATGCGAGCCAATGTTTATACTGATTTCTTGCTTGCTGTGTTGCAATGCAAATATGTTTGACTGCTACTTGACATTTAATAACACATGTGGTAGACTCCAAGTAATATATATTTTCAATAAAAGAGAAAGTGTAATTAATGCACCCTGATTAAAATACAAATGGCTAAAAGAGAAGCCGATGCTGCTTTTTGCGTCGTTCAATTTAATACAAACAATTAGGTGAAGATATTCTTGCCGGATATCTTCTTTGCAGGGAAGTCCAATGAAATTTTGGCGCTGGTCCGCAACTGTGAAAGGGAGCTGTTTCATCGTTGAGCTTTAGCTTAAACCTCTTACCAAGGGATGAAACGGTAATGATCTTAAGTCAGGGTACTGACTAATTGATATTTAGTAAAGATCTGCGAGAATGGATTTTATTAACTTGACGGTAGTAGTATGTCTATTACACGATGAGAGTCCGTTTTTGCTTGATCTGCTGTTATAAGTTTTCAAGATAGCACAGTTTAAGCCTTGTTAAGCTGTGCTATTTATTTTTTTGAGTTGTTATGAGTGTATTAAAGGAGGAAAATTATGGGAACATTTCCAAAAAAGACATGGAGCTCTAAACTTGCGCTGGCTGTAACTGCCGGCATTCTTGCCGCAAGTTATGCTCCGCAGACATTTGCTGCTGCCTATAGCGGTAACAGTAATGTTATCTGGGGTATGCAGTCTGATGACAGCAAAACCTTCGGTTCAAATCTTTCTGTTGCTGCAGATGGTTCTTTGGTATTTGATTTCGGTGAAGCTGTAACATTTACAAATTCCGGTGTAGCTTCTCCCAAATCCTTAATCAACAATGGTGATATACCCGGTACGGTAATCATTAAAAATGATTTCACCGGCATTATGCACAGCAAGGATTATTCCGCTATGGCTATTAAAGCAGGCTGGATGGAAGGCAATTTTGATATGCCTGTTGACCAAAGAGGCGCTGTAATCTTTGATGGCAATGTTACTTTGCGTGACAAAAGCGTTGCAGGCGAATGGGGCGTAACTGCTAAGGATATTCATGGCGGTTTCAGCACTTATAATGGCGCACGCTGGCAGCCTGTCGGCATCCGTTCCGGACTTTGCGGTGATGTTATTGTCAACGGTAAGCTGGATATGGCGGTAAAGGGCAGCGCACTGGTTACCGACCCGTACTATAAGGCTTTAAAAACAACAGGCAGCAAGGAATATGACGATGATTTAAAGACTGCTACTATTACTACTAACGGTGATGTAAATATTGATACGCCGGAGGATTATACCGAGGCGTTTTACAGTATTGCCAACTATGGCGGTACGATTAATGTCAATGCCGATGCCACCGCAGCTAGAGATAAAACCGTTGTTATCAAGGGTAATGTCCTGACTATGCGTGATGGTGACGGCCGCGGAGAACCGTACTTTTATCGCACAGGCCAGACAAATATCGGCCTGACCAATGACAAATCCTCCTGGACCGGCGTTGTGGACAATACCGGCACCAAACAGACCGGCGAGGTTAACCTGTGGCTGCAGAATAACGCAGTATGGAACCACAAGTCCCTCTCCCTGACCAACGGCATCAGCCTGGGCGAGCTGCCTGCACTTTCCGCACCGCAGTATGACAAATATGACGGCATTACCCATATCAACAAGCTCAGCGGTGGCAACAGTGAAGCTAATGCAGGCCTGATCTTCCAGGATAATAAAGCAAATATTGATATCAATAATTACAGTGGTCATACTACTGTATTCTATAAACATGACAATGATGGCTCTGCTTCCGCAGATTATACTGCCGGTGATGTCATCATCCGCAATGCGGAAAAGGATTCTGCTATCAACATGGTAACCGACAGCAGCAAAATAGATACCAAAGACAGCGCAAAACTGAACAGTGTTCTGAATGCGCTGGCAGGCAAGCTGACTTACGCGGATTATGCAAATAATCCGGAAAACCTGCTTGGTACCGTAAAAATTGCCGGCGGTCTGACCAATGACAGCGTAACCATTAAGAGCGGCAAGATTCAGTTTGCCGATAACGGCAAGGGTTCCTATAGCAAACCCGCTGCTACCAAATTTACCACTACACTTACCGGTGATGCAGACGCTGATGAGGAATATGCAAAGGCAGATATAATCCAAGGCGACGGCAGCTATAAATTTGCCAATGACAGCAGCATTACTGCAGTTAACGGCATTGATACCGCAAAGGACCTGAAGATTGATGCAGCAGGAAAAACTTTGACTGTAACTACAGCAGGTACCGACAGCGCAGCAATCAAGATTTTCAATAACGGTGGCTCCAAGCTTGAGCTTACCGCTGATAAGCTGGTAATCAATTCCAGCGCTGATTATGCAGGTAAAAATGCCGGCATTATGGCAGGTGACTGGAATACTACCAAAAAGAACGTTACTGTTAACGGTGCTGTATATATTACCGCAACCAATACCGTAGGCAACAATAACTATGTATATGGTGTTCTGGCATCTAATGCGGATGTAACCGTAAACGGCAACCTGAAGGCTGATATTGACGGCGGCAGAGGTGGCTATGACCATACCTCCGACTCCGCAGTTATGGCTCAGGGCAGCTCCTACAGAAAAACCAGCAGCACTGTTACTGTTAACGGCGATGTAGATATTACCGCCAACGGCAACGGCCTGCATACCAATGGCAACGGCTCAGTTATTACCGTAAACGGCGGCGGTGCGATTACTGTTAATGACAGCAGCACTAAGGGTGGCTATGCTGCATTGCGTGCTGGCAACGGCACAATCAATATGAACGTTGCTCTGGCAAACGGCAAAGCAACCGGCGGCCTGGGCCATGACGTTGCAATTAAAGGCAACCTGGCAGCAATTAAAGCCGGCGATACTACCGCATCTGTTATCAACGTAGCTCTGGATACGGATAAATCCGCTCTGGAGGGTGTAACCTATATGACCAGCGGCAACGGCCAGATTAACATGTGGCTGCAGAACGGTGCAAGCTGGAACAACGAAGTGCACGGTTCCACCGAAAAGGATTGGAAGGGCAATTCCTTATTTAACGGTAGCCAGGTAACTAGCTTTGCAGGCGGTGCGACTGCAGCAACTGCGGGCAATATCTATCAAAAGGACAGCAACGCGCTGACCATTGATAATTACAGCGGCAACACCAACATCTTCTATGAACATACAGGTGACGGCGTAACCTTCAACGCAGGCGATACTATTATCAAGCATGCGGAAAAGGATTCCGTAGTTAACCTGATTACCAGCAATAAGGGCCTGAGTATTAATGCGGAAACTATCAACGATACTTTGAGCGCTCTGGCAGGCAAGCTGACTTATACCAACTATAAAGACGGCGAGAGAAACCTTGACGGCAAGGTGAAGATTGCCGGCGGCCTGACCAGCGACAGCCTGACTGTAGCTGCAGGTGACATTCTCTTTGGCAGCGCAGACGGCAAGGGCAACGGCGTAACCAATCTTAATGTTCAGGCTCCCGACCATCAGGTTGCAACCAGCTTCAACAGCACTCTGACCGGTGATACCGAGGCTGACCTGGAATATGTATTGGGCGGCGCAGTTAAGGACGGCAGCTATAAATTTACCGAAAATACCACTATCAATGTAAACGGCAAGGATGCTAGAGGTATGGATTTTGCCGAGGGTACTGTTGTTGATGCAAGCGGCAAAACCTTGAACATCAACGTAACCGACGGCACCAGACTGAATGCAGGTATTTCCCAAATCACAAATGCTGACAGCCATGTGAAGGCCGACAAGATTGTTATTAAGCTGGACAGCAAGGATGCAAGCGGTACAACACATGCAATTCATCAGGATAAAGGCAACCTGACCATTGACGGTGATGTAGATATTGACATTACAGGCCAAAGACATACCGTAGGCGTATACAGCCATGCAGGCAGCACCACCATCAACGGCAACGTAAAGGTAGTGCTGGACGGTAACCACGGCGGCTTTGCCGAATACGGCGCTGCAGGCATTTATGCACACGCAAATTATGGCGGTGCAGTAGGCGGCACTATTAACGTTAACGGCAACGTAGATATTTCCGGCGTAGGCAACGGCCTGTTTGCTAACATCGGCGGCGGCACCATTAACGTTAACGGCGGCAAAATTAATATTGTGGACGATAATACTGACACCGGCTACAGCGCAATTTATTCTACCTGCGGTGCTATCAATGTGAACACCGTTAAGAATGAAAAGGGCAATGTAATCGGCGCAGGCAATAACAAGGTTGATATTACCGGTAACGTGGTAGTATCCGTAGGCGCAGTAAACTATGTTGACTGCTATGAATATTCTCTGGTAAACCTGGGCCTGACCACTAAAGATTCCCAACTGACCGGTGTTGTTTATAACGAATTCCCTGAAGGCGGCAAGACAGCTTCTCAGGGTGGCAACAAGAAGTTGTTTACCGGCGAAGCAAATCTGTGGCTGCAGAACGGTGCAACCTGGACCAACGAGCAGCAGGGTACTCTGGCCAACGTATATCAGGGTGAAAAATTCACTGGCAGCCATGTTGCTAAGCTGACCGGCGGTGCAACCGCAGAAGCTGCGGGCAACATCTACCAGAAGGAAAGCGGTGCGCTGACCATTGATAATTACAGCGGCAACACCAATATCTTCTACGAGCATGCAGGCGACGGCGTAACCTTCAATGCAGGCGATACTGTTATCAAACATGCGGAAAAGGGCTCTGCTGTTAACCTGATTACCAGCAACAAAGGCCTGAGCATTAATGCAGAAACTATCAACGATACTCTGAACGCATTGGCAGGCAAGCTGACCTATACTAACTATGCAAAGGGCGAGAGAAACCTTGACGGTAAAGTGAAGATTGCCGGTGGCCTGACCAGCGACAGCGTAACCATGGCCGTAGGCGACATCCTCTTCAACGAGGCTGACGGCAAGGGCAGCGGTGCTCAGCATATTACCGTTCCGAGCGCTCCGGAGAAGCAGGTTTCCACCAGCTTCAACACCACCCTGACCGGTGATAAGGACAAGGATCTGGAATATGTACTGGGCGGCGTAATTAAGGACGGCAGCTATAAATTTACCGAAGCAACCTCCATCAACGTAAGCGGTGAAGGTGCTAAGGGCATGAATCTTGTTAAAGGCACAACCATTGATGCAAGCGGCAAAACCCTGACTGTCAACGTAACCGATGCCAGCAAGGGTAATGCAGGCATTGCGCAGGACGTAGATGCAAACAGCACCGTGAAGGCTGACAAGCTGGTTATTAAGCTCGATAGCACAAAGAGCGGCCAGGGTGCACAGGGTATCCGTCAGACTAAGGGCAACCTGACCATTGATGCTAATGTAGATATTGACGTTAAGGGCGATAACTCCACCATGGGCATTTACAGCCATGCAGGCAGCACCACCGTTAACGGCGACGTGAAGGTAGTGTTGGACGGCAAGCGTGGTGGCTTCAATGAGTACGGCGCAGCAGGCATTTATGCACATGCAGGCTACGGCGGAGCAGTTGGCGGTACTGTTAATGTCAACGGTAATGTAGATATTTCCGGTGTAGGCAACGGCCTGTTTGCTAACATCGGCGGCGCAACCATTAACGTTAACGGCGGCAAGATTAATATCGTCGATACAGATAAGAAAAACGGCTACAGCGCAATTTATGCAGCTAACGGCAAGATTAATGTAAACACTGTGAAGGATGCAGACGGCAAGTTAACCGGCGCAGGCAATAACAAGGTTGATATTACCGGTAACATTGTTACCTCCGTAGGTGCGGTAAACTATGTAGATTGCTCCACCGAAACCGAGGTTAACGTTGGCTTGACCACTAAGGACTCCAAACTGACCGGCGTTGTATATAACCAGTTCCCCGAAGGCGGCAAGACCGTATCTCAAAAGGGTGACAGCAAGACCTTCACCGGCGCTACCAATCTGTGGCTGCAAAACGGTGCAACCTGGACCAACGAGCAGCAGGGCGTTCTGCCGAGCGTATGGGGCGGCGAGCAGTTCAAGGGCAGCCGTGTCAACAAGCTGGCAGGCGGTGCAACTGCCGAAGCTGCAGGCAATATTTATCAAAATGACAGCAATAGCCTGACTATTGATAATTACAGCGGTGTTACCAACATCATCTATGCTCATGGCGGCGACGGCACCAGCTATGCTGCAGGCGATACTGTTATCAAGCATGCGGAAGCAGGCTCTGTTGTTAACATGATTACCTCTAATCAGGGCGTAACCGATATCAGTGCAGCTTTGAATGCTTTGGCAGGCAAGCTGACCTATTTGAATTATGCAACTGCCAACGGCAGCGAGCGTAATTTGAACGGTTATGTGAAGCTGGCAGGCGGTCTGACCAGTGACAGCGTAACCATGGTAACCGGTGACATCCGCTTCAGCGAAGAAACCGGTAAGGGCAGCGGTACCGATAACATCAAATTTGCCGATGAACCGGACAACCAGACTGCTAAGACCTTTAACTCCACTCTGACAGGCGAAAGAACGAATATGGCGCAGCAGGCATTTATGCACATGCAGGCTACGGCGGAGCAGTTGGCGGAACTGTTAACGTAAACGGTAATGTAGATATCTCCGGCGTAGGCAACGGCCTGTTTGCTAACATCGGCGGAGCAACCATTAACGTTAACGGCGGCAAGATCAATATCGTTGATACCGATAAGAAGAACGGCTATAGCGCAATCTACGCAACCTGCGGTGCCATCAACATGAATACCGTTAAGGATGCAGCAGGCAAGGTAATCGGCGCAGGCAACAATAAGGTTGATATTACCGGTAACGTTGTTGTATCCGTAGGCGCAGTAAACTATGTAGATTGCTGCACTGAAACCGAGGTTAACCTGGGCTTGACCACTAAGGACTCCAAGCTGACCGGTGTTGTATATAACCAATTCCCCGAAGGCGGCAAAACCGTATCTCAAAGAGGCGACAGCAAGACCTTTACCGGCGAGGCTAACCTGTGGCTGCAGAACGGCGCACTCTGGACCAACGAGCAGCAGGGCGTTCTGCCGAGCGTATGGGGCGGCGAGCAGTTCAAGGGCAGTTATGTTACCAATCTGATTGGCGGCACCAATGCTGATAACGCAGGCCAGATTTACCAGAAGGACAGCAAAAATCTGACCATTGACACTCTGTCCGGCAGCATCAGAGTTATTTATGACCATGAATTCGAAGATGCAGAAACCCGCGCAGCAGGCGACAAGAAGATTGTTTATAAAGCAGGCGACACTGTAATCAACAATGCTAAGGACGGCAGCCAGGTTATTATGGCAACCGGCTCCAACGGCATCAACACCTTCGATAAGGATTCTGTTGAGGATGCATTCAAGGGCTTGGCCAACAAGCTCATCTACAAGGATGCAGAAAAGAACCCCGGCAACCTGAAGGCTGAGCTGCAGCTTGGCGGCGGTCTGACCGGTTCCAACGTAAGTTGGAGCGGCGAGATTGAATGGGACGGCAACAACGGCTCCTACAAGCTGGATTCCGCAGAGCAGAGCATTAAACTGCTGTATGATGAGGATGCGGTAAGTAAGGATACTCGTGCTGCTATTATGAGTGGTATGGTTGGCTGGCGCAATGCTGCAACAGATACCTATAGAGCTCGTGCCGGCGCATACGGCGAAGATAACCAGGGCGTATGGGCTAGAACCTGGGGCGGCCAGAACAAATATTCCGGCAACAACACCTCCTTCAAGAACAGCTACTGGGCAGGTCAGGTAGGCTACGACAAGACCTTGGGCAACGGTTGGAATGTAGGCGTAGCTTTTGACTACATGACCGGCGATGATTCCTACTATGCAGGCAGCGGCGACACCAAGACCTATACTCTGGGCCTCTACGGTAGTAAGGAACTCAGCAACAATGAATTCATTGATCTGACTGCTAAGGTTGGCAGAGTTTCCAATGATTTCGAAACCAAGGATATCCTCGGCAGAACCGTTAAGGGTGACTACAAGGCTAACGGCTTCAGCTTCTCCGGCCAGTACAGCAAACGCTTCGGCAGTGAAGCAGCAGGCTACTTTGAGCCTCAGGCACAGCTGACCATCGGCAGACTGGGCAGCTGCGACTTTGACAGCACCGGCACTCTGGAAGGCCACATTTCTCAGGATGCCTTCACCAGCATTGTGGGCAGACTGGGTATCGAAGCAGGTCAAGCAAGTGAGCATGGCAGATACTTTGCCCGTCTGAGCCTGTCCCATGAATTTGCCGGTGACGTAGATACTCACTTCAGCGACAGCTCCGCAAGCATGACCAGAGAGTTCAACCTCGACGGTACCTGGTGCGACCTGACTGTCGGCGGTACCTATGATCTGAGCGACAAGGTTTCCTTCTACGGTGATGTAACAAAGACCTTGACTGGTGATTACAAGCAGGATTGGAAGGTTAACGCAGGCTTGAGATTCACTTTCTAAAATAATTTTACAGGCGGGGGCGCTAAGCCCCTGCCAACCATAAAAGCAATCAGTGACAGGAGATAGAAAATAATGGCTGAAGAAATTAAAGATACCGAAGTTAAGGAAGAAACAGCAGAAGCAACCGTTGCAGCAGAAAAGGCAGAAGAAACCCTGGCAATGAAGAAGCTCACCGCTTTAAAGGAATTTGCCGATGCACATGAAATCAGCGGTCTGCAATATCTGCAGATTAACGAGGCAAACCTGCTCGTCAACACCAGACTGCTGGTTGAAGGCCAGACCTTGCCCCTGTTTATCGTGGTAAACAATTCCGTTTACACCTATCTGCAGGCACATCTGGTAACTCTTACCGAGGAAAAGAAGGCTGCAACTTTAAGCTATCTGAACGAGCTGAACAACGAATTCAACATGCTTAAATATAGCATCAATCCGCAGGGCAACGTAATTCTTACCTTCAGTATTCCCGCAGGCGACGATAAATTCGACCCGGCATTGGTATTTGCTCTGGTTGACCAGCTGAAAGCACATCTTGATACGCATTATTCCGCTCTGATGGAAAAAATCTGGAGCAAATAATTTTTTGATTGTTGAGAAGGTATATCGATGATGAAAAACTCTTATAAAAAGAAATTTTGTCTGGCAGCAGTAAGCTCCATAATGGCTATGAGCTTTGCCGGTTATTCTTTTGCTGCCGATGCTATGGCAGATGATGCGGATACTATGGAGTTTACGCTTGACTCTATGGTTGTAACCGCAAGCCGTATCCCGACCAAAATCACCGAAGCTAAGGCCGATATCAGCGTTATTACGCGTAAGGATATCGAGCAGATGCATATGAGCAGTGTGGAAGAGGTACTGCGTACCGTTCCTGGTGTGTAGTTCATGAACTACGGCGGCAACGGCGGCATGAACGCTAACATGAGTGGTATCCGTATCAACGGCAGCAAGGAAGTTGTCGTTCTGGTTGACGGTGTCCGTGTGAACGAATTCCAGGGCAGCGATTCCGGCTACTTCTTTGCGGCTTTGACCAATAATACGGATAATATCGAACGCGTTGAAGTACTGCGCGGTGGTGCCGGTACGCTTTACGGCAGCGGTGCTAAGGGCGGTGTTATCAATATCATTACCCGCAAAATCAACGATAACAAAACCAGCATTGATGTTTCTGCCGGCAATTTCAGCACCAGACAATATAAGCTGAATACCCAAGGCCGTCAGGGCAAAGTGGGCTACCACGTTTATTATGATGATAAGCACAGCGGTGACTTTAAGGATGGCTCCGGTAAAAAATGGCAGAGCGATATTGACAGCAAATCTGTCGGCCTGAAGGTAAATTATGATATTACCGCGGATCATAAGCTCAGCCTGAGCTATGACAGAACCAAATCCGATTTTAACGGCTATGATTATATTTACCACAACAATTATAGGGGCGATTATAAAAACGACTCCATTACCTTCAAGGATGATTTAACCTTGTCGGATAAGTGGAGCAACAGCTTTACTTATCGCCGTAGCAATACCGAAGGTCAGTATGCGCAGAATAATCACACCCTATTCAATGCCGATGCCGATTATACTTATGACTTTATCAGTGATCAGGTAACATATCTCACCAACAGACATAATGTAGTTTTCGGCGTGGATTATGCTCACGGCAAGGACAACGCTGCTAAAGCGTTGGTTGGCACAAGCGGTAAGCCTGCAAACTTCAAGATGAAGAACACTTCTTATTATGTGCAGGATGACTGGAAAATCATTCCGCATGTAACCTTGTCCGGCGGCTTGCGCTATGACCGCCCCAGCAACAGCGGTCAGACAGGTGCAACCTTGGAAAGCCATACCTCCAAGAGCTACAAGCTGAGCTGGGATATTACCGATAAGGATATTCTTTATGCAGGTCGCAGTGATTTCTTTATTCTGCCCAGCATGTATCAGCTGACCAACAGACAATACGGTAACGCATCCTTGAAGCCTGCTTACGGCCGTACCTCTACCATCGGCTACAGCAAGAGCTTTGATGACTATAATATCTTCACCTTCAACTGGTTTGAAACTAAAACCGAACGCGGTATTGGTCTTACCGCTGCAGGCTATGTCAACACCAAAGGCATGTCGCGTGGCTGGAATGCACAGTTTATGACACAGTTGGGCGAGCATTGGAATGCCAATATCGGCTGGGGACATCTGTACCAGTACGAAGATGAGGATACCTACAGTTACGGCTATTCCCCGAAGGATCTGGCTACCTTCGCCGTATACTATGATTATGCTAAGGTTAAAGCAGGCCTCGACGGCTACTACTTCTTCCGTCGTGTAAATCCGAATTACCCGAACGGCTGGCCGGCAGATGATTATGCTATCTTCAACATGAGTGCAAGCTATGCACCTACGAAGAATATCAATATCTACGCTAAGGTCAACAATCTGTTTGACAAGATGTATTCCGAGCGTACCCACGTTATTTATGCAACCGGCCGTCCCGGTGACTGGTATTCCATGCCGGGCCGCAGCTTCGTACTTGGTATGCAGGTTACCTTCTAATCTTAATTTCAGCTCTCTCATATTTTTCATACTCAGCTGCGGTGCTGCCATGGCAGCGCTGCAGCAACCTCAAAAAACTTATAAAAAACAGCTCCGGCATGCGCAGTGCATTCGGAGCTGTTTTCACCTGTAATTCTCTTGACCATACTATTACTATATAGCTTATAATAACAATAAAAATCAAAGGAGGCTGATTATGTCGGAACATTTATGTACCTTGTCGACAGGAGATAAGGTTTATTTTTACGATAAAAGCATCGTTATCTATTTTTCAGGAGCGCGCAAAATCTTAAGCACCTCACTTTATAACGGCGGTTACCATGATGATTACGCTGCCGTATATAATTATGATGCCAAGCAGGGAGCCGGCATGCCCTGCGAAATGCTGGCGGACACCTATGTGGAGCACATGCGCCTTATATCCAAGCGTCTGGCGCTGGACCCGGACAAGGTGAGCGGCATGGGCACAGCGGCCAGCATGGAAAACGCCGTGGTAGAAACTATGAGCTTTAAGGAGCTTACCGTGACAGCCATCGTAACCGGCGGCATCGAAACTAACGGCGGCCGTGCGGGTGACCCTGCGGATTACTACAAGCCGCAGCCCAAGCCGGTGAAGTACGGCACCATCAACATTATGCTGCTGTTGGACTGCGATATGCCGGAAGGAACAATGGCGCGCGCTCTGGTGACCTGCACTGAGGCTAAGACCGCTGCCATTCAAGAGCTGCTGGAGGGAAGCAAATATTCCAACGGTATTGCCACCGGCTCCGGCACGGATCAGACGATTATCATCGCCAATAGTGCGAGCGAGCTGTACATGGAGGGAGCAGGCAAGCACTCCAAGCTGGGTGAGCTTATCGGCAAAACCGTGAAGAACGCAGTTAAAAAAGCGTTGGCCAAGCAATCCGGCCTCACTCCGGCGAAGCAGCATGACGTGTTCCGCCGCCTCAAACGCTTTGACATCAAGCCGGGCGATATGTGGCAGGCATACAGCGCGCAGGATGCTGCGGTAGTAAAGCCGGAATATCTGCTGGCAGCCGAAAAGCTGGCTAAAGAAGATATAATGCTGGTATATACTTCGCTCTATGCGCACCTGCTAGACCAGCATTTGTGGGAGCTTATCAGCGCTAAAGAAATGCAGCTGGCAGGGCAGAAGCTGCTGCAGGCTATTGCAGAACAATATAATGTTGAACCTGAGATTATAAATGAAGGCACTTTGGCTTCTATGCTGGCCTCCTGGCAGCAGCAGTTTAACAAAATTGTCGCCCATCGCTTGCATCAGACTACAAAAGAGAGCTAGTTTCAGGTGAGAAAAATATAAATATGCACTTGACCTTATAGCGGCAATATAGTGTATATTATGGTTGTAATCAAAGGAAGCGAGGTGAATAATATGCATCCGAAATTTGAAATTCCGACTGATCCGCACGGCAAGCATCGTTATGAAAGCGCTATGAAGCACGTAGAGGCTGCTAAAAAGGCAGGTAAATCCAGCGACGAAATCCATGCCATCTTCAAAAAGGTAATGGAGTTCAACCCGATGGACATTGAGTCCATTCCGCAGGATGAAGCACATGCTAAGTATCGCACTGCCATGGTGCATATGAAAAAAGCACTGGAAAGCGGCAAGAGCGCAGACGAAGCGCATGAGGTTTTCCGCAAAATCATGAATGGCGAGACCAGCGGTCACTGCCACCACAGCAAATAAGGCTGAAAGCAAAAGCATCGTAGGCTATTGAGGTAGCTTACGATGCTTTTTTGTGCAGAGATGTTTTGTCAAGATTGCTCTGTTGCGTGCATTTCTTTTTCTAATTTTTCTATATCCTCTATGGATAACTTGGTAAGTTCAGAGATTTCTTGCAGAGAATAACAGCCCTTAGCCAGCATGAGTGTAGCAACTCTAAGTTTTTCTTTGGCTTCACCTTTAGTTTCACCTTCGGCAAGAGATTCTTCGCGAATATCCTTCATACGCATTTCGTAAGTCATATAGGAATCCCTCACTTTCTTATCATTCTTGATTTCCGTAATCGTATCGGCGACCTCGCGCGTGAAATTACTGGTAACTGTATTACTGTTGATGTAGTCAAACAGGCTTTGAATATCCGGAGATACATCGCCTTTAGTGCCTAGTGTATTGAGAAACATAATAGCAGCTTCATCTGCCAGTTCAATCTCCATGTTTTCCAAACAACGTCTTTTAAAGGTATAAATACGCTGGGAATCCTCGAAGAAGTCAAACAGGCAGAAGAAGATTATATAGGTAGGGGAAAGTTCATCATAATCCTGGCCTTTTTGCAGCATATCGGTATCCAACATAGCCTGATAGTAGCGAGTACGCTTGGGAAGTTGAAATTCGCCGGTATGGCTGACAGGGTTCTTTACCTGCATTTCCAGATTATAATGCGTGTCGGTGTCGTCAGCAATTCTGACATCCAGACGAATACCGTGGCTGTCAGGATAAACATCAAGCGTCTGTTCTGCTTCAAGATAGGTGATATCTGCAATTTTGGTGTGGAAAAGTTCTTCCAGAATATTCTTGCAGATGCGCTTTCTGAGCATGACGTGCTTGAAAAGAAAATCGTTGGAAAGAGTTAGCTTGTCAAGATTAGAGATTTGCTTTTTCATATGTTTCCTCCTTTGATTATAGCATAAAGTCGAGCAAAAATATATAAGAGAGCAGATGTAAAAAAGGCGCCTGCCGAAAGCTCGACAGGCGCCACTGGTCCGCACGACCAGGCATAAGCTCCGCAAAATTGCGGCTACTCATGCAACTAAGATAATTATAGCATAAGCAAAGAATAAAAACAATAGTTCGATAAAAGAAAGTAATGTTGCGTAAAATAATTTATAAAAATTTTATAAAAGCAAGTCAAGATAGACAGATATTGTCCAATTTATATGGTAAGCTTATATTAAAGCAGAAGTCAAAAAGCTTCGGCAACGCGAGAAGTTCGCGAAATGGCTTTTATTTTACCCTGATATCTGTAATGCCGGGCATGATGGTATTCAAGATATCCCAATTATTGAAGGGAAGGTGTTTGAAAATGAGAACAACAGGAAAATTTGCGGCAGCAATCCTCAGTGCAATTATGATGGCTAATGGCTTGAGCTTGCCGATGGCGTATGCTGCGCCGTCAAGCCGCTATGTAAATGTGGATGAAAAGTACGACCCGTTTGCAGAAGAAGAAATGCCTGCTAAGAAGGCAGATTCTTCGAAGCTGACTTTTAAGGAAAGACTTGCGCTGCAGAAAAAAGAGGAGCAGGCTGCTGCTCAAAAGGTAACAATTGCCAATGTTTTGCCGGGACATATTTATATCCCTAAAAAAACTATGCTTAACGTTGAGCTTATCGAGCCTGCAAACTCTAAAACTCATAAGAAAAATCAACAGGTGGAGTTCAAGACTACAGAAAACCTGATAATTAACGGTGTTGTAGTTATTCCTAAAGGTACTATCGGCATGGGTTATGTATATGAAGTGCAGAAGGCAGGTGGCTTCGGCAGAAAGGGTGTACTGCGTATTGCAGGCAAGGAAATCAAGACGCTGAACAATGTAAGCGTTCCGTTGAGAAAAGGCCTTGAAGGCAAGGGCAAAACCGATGGCGGTGCTGTGGCTGTTGCTGCTGCGGTTAGCCTGGTGGGCGGTCTTTTTATGAAGGGCAGCAATATCAACTATCCGGCCGGTACTGATTTTCAGGTAGAGGTTAGGGATAATGTGGATTTGGGCGTAACTCCGGAGGAGCTGAAGGATGCTATGAATCCTAATATTCCGCATGGTCAGGAAATCGTTATTGAAGTTAAATAAGGTATCTGAGTGAATTAAGGTTTAACCTTTCGTGCTTTGGCGAATCTGCGCAGGCTGTGTGCTTGCGCAGATTTTTTTTGTGTCTTTAGCCCGTGGAGCGCTATCGAGTTTATTTTCAAAGAATTGAGATGGTTTTTCACACAGAACTACCCGCTATACGGGTGCACATTTATTTAAGGCTGAGTTTTATTCTAAACTCATTTTTCAGGCAGATTGAATGTAACTGCAGTCACGTTTTTCAAATCATTTTCGGCAGGAAATTTTATTCCGCCAGCGAATAAATATGAATATAGACAGATTTGAGAAGGAGGAATAATATGTCTGGCAAATCATTACCGAAGCCTTCCTCAAAGACAGCTTTGAACAAAAAATATCAGCTTCTTGCTATAGAAACAAAGGGACGTCTTGATACAGCTACTGAAAATGGCAGAGCAAATATTAATCTGCTTCAGAAATACTATAATGCTTTTTCCAATTTGTATGGCGTTATTATCCTTGACGATGCATGGGATATATTTAAAATACTTGAAAAGGAAAAAATCTCAAAAAAGCAGATCCTGAAAAAGGATTTTCTGTTTTTTTCGGAAGTGGCCAGATATGAGGCACATAACTATTTTGTGTTGGAGATAGATGAGCTATATGAGGCTGAAGAACGTGGCAGTGCCGCCAGACGTTTTATTCTGAATAAAAAGCTTTATAAAAAAGGATATTCAAGGTTCGACTCTTATTATCGGCTTGCTGATAAGCAATTAAATTATCCATTATGCGTTTTGGATAGGGATGAACTGCTTTCATGGGACGAGCCGGGGATGCTTTGGCGTTCTGCTGAAGGAGCTGCGTTAAAGCTGTTTGTCGAAAACCTTAGCGTTGACAACAAATCCGTAAACCAAGATATTAATGGAGAGAAGATTGCGGGCAAGCTCTTAAAAGACTTTATCTTTTGGCATGATAGTGAAAAATTTGCCTACTCATATGCTAAGCGGGAATGGGAAAAGAAAGAGCTGGAAGAATACCAGAACGTAGACGAATCCGAGAAAATACTTAGGTTGATAGAGCAATATATTAATAGTGCAGTGCTGTATACCGAGATAAATAAGCAAATAGATTTTGTATTAAAAGATTTGCAAGAAGTTGGTATATGCTTGACGGAGCAGCAGTTCAAAACATTTTTACAACTATATAGTGACTTTTCAAATAACAGTCGTAAATGGCCTTTATGTGGTTGGCAACCGGTTGAACTTAGCAATCTGTATAAAAAATTTTCCAAGCCGGCTATTTCATTCGGCAAAAATATGCAGCGGGCATTTGAGGATGGAACATTAAATAAGGATGAGTTAATAGAAGAAATTAGAAAACTTGATATTGATGTGATAGATATGTAAAGTGGGTGAGAATACTGCTATGAATCATGAAAATAATTTATCCAAGCTAACCGCATAACAGCACAGCATTACAAGGCGTTCTACTTGACTACCGTAGAACGCCTTTACTCTTCCTCCGCCATCTATGCTATAATAATATGTAGAAAAACCAACGTGAGGAGCGATTATCATGAAATACGTTGCCTGTTACGGCGATTCTCTGGTGCAGGGCTTTCCCTTCGGCCCACGTTATTCCTGGACCGCTCAGGTGGAAAAGCTGACGCAGATTAAAATGCTCAACTACGGCGTCTGCGGTGACTGCTGCGACGATATCATCTACCGCATGCGCCAGTACGCGTTGCCGGAATATGTGCAGCACGTTATATTCCTCGGCGGTGCCAACGACATTTTGCAGGGGCGCCGCCTTGAGGACATCAGCCGCGATTACAAGCGTGTGCTGGAGTGGTGCGAGGAAAAGCACTACAGCCTGTGCGTAGTGCTGCCGTTTATCAGTACGGAGCAGGCGCTCAACCGTCAGCTGCTGAACCTGCGGCAGGAGGCAGAGCATATCTGCGGCGGCAAGGCCTTCCTGCTGGATTTGCAGCCTGCCATCGGCATGGACGCTGGGGAACGCTTCAAGGCCTACGTTGACGGCATTCATCCCAAATCCCAGACATATGAGGCGATGGGGAATTACGCAGCGCCGCTGATCTGGCAATGGCTGAAGGACGCAAAAGAGGCTTAGAAATTTTTTGAAGGTGACAAGTAAAAATACTTGACAAGCATCGCTTTATGCTTTATACTTACATAGTCGACTAAATTTCGAGAGGGATAAAAATGTCAGCAGAAGAAATTTTTGCGCAGCGTATGCGCTTAGGCAGGCTCTTTGATATTTACGGCGGTCTTCTGACAGTTAAGCAGAAGCAATGCCTGGGACTGTATTTCTATGACGACTTGTCTCTGAGTGAGATTTCGGAGGAGCTGGGCGTTTCGCGTCAGGCTGTCCACGACCTGCTCAAGCGTGTTGAGCAGCTGCTAGAACGATATGAAGCATCACTGAAGGTGCTGAGCCGCGAGGAGGAGCTGCATGCTAAGCTGCAGCAGGCAATAGATTTGCTGGCAACTCCGGAAGAGGCAAAAAAAGACGAGGCCGTGCAAATGCTTAAAGAGCTTTGCAGTGAAGGTAGGTAGATAGAATGGCATTTGAAAGTTTATCTGAAAGATTACAAAATGCATTAAAGATGTTCCGCGGCAACGGCAAGCTGACTGAGGAAGATTTAAAGGCTCCTATGCGCGAAGTGCGTATGGCGCTTTTGGAGGCCGACGTTAACTTCAAGGTTGTTAAGGACTTTGTAGCCAAGGTTAAAGAGCGCGCTGTTGGTGAAGCGATCGGCGAAGGCCTGAATCCGCATCAGCAGATTATCAAGATTGTTAACGAAGAGCTGATTGAGCTTTTGGGCGGTACCCAAAGCAAGCTCACTGTTGCTCCCAAACCGCCGACAGTTATCATGCTGGTTGGTCTGCAGGGCGCAGGTAAAACCACTACCGCTGGTAAGCTGGCCAACTACCTGAAGCGCAAGCACAAAAAACCGTTGCTGGTTGCAGGCGACGTTTACCGTCCTGCTGCTATTACCCAGCTGCAGGTTTTGGGCGAACAGCTGAATGTACCGGTATTTACTCTGGGCGATAAGGTTTCTCCTGTAGAAATTGCCCAAAAGGCCATGGAAAAGGCGCATAGTCTGGCATGCGATACGGTAATCATCGATACCGCAGGCCGCTTACATATAAATGAAGAGCTGATGGAGGAGCTGCGCAACATTAAGGGCGCTGTTCATCCTCAGGAAATTCTGCTGGTTGTAGATGCTATGACCGGTCAGGACGCGGTAACCGTTGCTGAAAGCTTTGACAAGGAATTGGGCATTGACGGCTTGATTGTTACCAAGCTCGATGGTGATGCCCGCGGTGGTGCGGTGCTTTCTGTAAAGGCTGTTACCGGCAAACCGGTTAAATTAATCGGCTTGGGCGAAAAGCTGGATGCTTTGGAGCCCTTCCATCCTGATCGTATGGCTTCCCGTATTCTGGGCATGGGCGATATCCTGACTCTGGTAGAAAAAATCCAGTCTACAACTGACCTCGCCAAGGCATTGGAGATGGAGAAAAAGCTGCGCAAGGATGAATTCACCTTAGAGCAGTTCCTGGACCAGATGCAGCAGGTTAAAAAGCTGGGTTCTCTGGAAACCATCTTAGGCTTAATCCCCGGCATGGGCGGCATCAGCCAAAAGCTGAAGGAAGCTAATGTGGACGAAAAGGAATTCGACCGCATCGAAGCAATCATCCGCTCCATGACCAAGAAGGAAAGACAAAAACCCGAAATCATCAACGGCAGCCGTCGTAAACGTATCGCTGCAGGCTGCGGCATGCGTGTACAGGATGTCAACAAGCTTCTGAAAAACTTTGAAGAAAGCAAGAAGATGATGAAGCGTATGCAGGGTATGGCAAAGTTTGCTTCCAAGGGCGGCTTCAAGCTGCCGTTTGGCAGATAATAAATGAAAAGTTCCATGTTGTGAGATATTAATTTAAGGAGGTGAAAATCAACATGGCAGTTAAAATCCGTTTAAAACGTATGGGCGCTAAAAAAGCTCCTTTCTATCGTATTGTTGTTGCAGACGCTCGTTTTCCTCGTGATGGTCGTTTCATCGAATCCATCGGTTACTACGATTCCACCGTTCAACCGGCTAGCGTAAAAATCGATGCTGAGAAAGCTATCGACTGGATGAACAAAGGTGCTCAACCGACCGATACCGTTAAAAACCTGTTCAGCAAGGATGGTATCATGAAAAAATTTGCTGAAGCTAAAGCAGCAAAATAATTTGAGGGGGCGTGATCTACATGAAGGAATTGGTAGAAGTTATGGCCAAATCTCTTGTAAATGATCCCTCTGCAGTAGTAGTGGAGGAGGAGACCACCGGTACAACAACGGTGCTTCGCCTCCATGTTGCTTCTGAAGATATGGGTAAGGTTATTGGAAAACAGGGCCGTATCGCAAAAGCTATCAGAACTGTTATGAAAGCAGTAGCAACCCGTGAAAATGTGAAAGTCATTGTCGAAATTATTTGATTGAGGATGGTATATCGCTATGGATAAAATGATCGTTAGGGTTCCCGTCGCTGTTAAAGCAAAAGTTACTGAAGATTTAAAGTTGAAAATTGTTGGAGATCTCCAAAATACCATAAAGAATATGGAGCTTGATCTGGAGCAATTCGAGTTCCAGGCTAAAAAAGCATTGCATCAGGCTGCCAGCGATTTGAGCGTGCTTCCGGCTTTGCGCGAACAAATTGACATCGAAAGAAATAAGCGTACTGCTGCCAAACAAGAAGCAGAGGCTAAGCTGAAAAGAGCGGAAGCTCTGGAGCTGGGCGCTGAAATTGGTCATGGTACTCTGGAGCGTACTGTAGAAATTACCGTAGGCACCAATATCGATACCCTGATGGGCGCAGAAATCCTTACCGAAGATGGTAAGATTATCGCTTTCCGCGAATAATCCATGGAAAACCAAATAGTTATTGGCAAAATTGTCGCTCCGCACGGTGTGCGGGGCGATATTCGTATATTGCCGTTAACCGATAAGCCGGAACAATTTTTAGACCTGGATTATCTGCTGCTGCCGGACGGTCGCAAGCTGACCGTGAAAGCAGCACGCTTTCATAAAAGAATGGTGCTGGTGACTACTGCCGAAATCAAAAGCATGAACGAGTCCGAACTGCTGCGCGGCATGGAGGTAAGCATTAACGCTGAGGACCTGCCGGAGCTGGAGGAAGGACGCTTTTATGTTGCCGACCTCATCGGCCTGCCTGTTTATGACGAGCAGGGCGAGCAAATCGGCACCTTTAAGGACGCACTGAGCACAGGCAGCAATGATGTTTATGTTATCGCTGTCCCCGGACAGAAGGATTACCTGCTGCCGGCACTGAAGAAATATGTCAAGGAAATCAATCTGGCAGAAAAGCGCATTGTCGTGGAGCTGCCTGAGTGGGTTGAGGCAGAATGAAGTTTTTATTTGTAACCTTATTTCCCGAACAGATTGAGCAGGCCGCAAGCCACAGCATTCTGCAGCGCGCAGCAGCCAAGGGCCTGATTGAGGTGAGCTGCATCAATCCGCGCGATTTTACGCATGACGTGCATCGCACGGTGGATGATTCTCCCTTCGGCGGCGGTGCCGGCATGGTGCTGAAGCCGGAGCCGATGGTGGCTGCCATCCGCAAGGCGAAGGAGCAGCTGACCAACGCCCGCGTTATTGCGATGTGCCCGGGCGGACGCACGCTCAAACAGAGCATTGTCGAAGAATATGCCCACAGCGGACAGGATTTTATCTTCGTCTGCGGTCATTACGAGGGTTTTGACGAGCGCATCTTCCATTGGGTAGATGAAAAGCTGTCTATCGGCGATTACGTGCTCACCGGCGGCGAAATGCCTGCCATCATCGTGATGGACGCTATTTCCCGCTTTATCCCCGGCGTACTGGGTAAGATTGAAAGTGCGGAGGAGGATTCCTTCAGCACCGGTCTTCTGGAATACCCGCAGTACACCCGTCCGGTGAACTTTGAGGGCCTGGAGGTGCCTGAGGTGCTGCGCAGCGGCAACCATGCGCTGATTAACAGCTGGCGCCTGAAGCAGTCGCTCAAGGCAACGCTCGCTCTGCGTCCCGACCTTTTGAGTGCGGAGCAGAAGGAGCTTTTGACAGGCCGCTTGCCCTATAAAATGAAAAAATCGGAGCGCCGCTTCTATGAGGAGCTGCGTGCCGAAATAGCTGCCGAGCAGGAAAAACGCGCGAATGCCGAGGTGAAGGAGGATGAGGCGGATGGCTGATTTATATGTTGGTCTGGTCCATTATCCTATCTATAACAAGCGCATGAACGTTATCGCCGGTGCGGTGACTAACTTTGATATCCACGATATTTCGCGTACCTGCCGCACTTATAACGTGCAGGGCTATTACATCATCCACCCGCTGGAGGTCCAGAAGCAGATTATCGACAAGATACTTTCCTACTGGCAGGAGGGCTATGGCAAGGTGTATAACCCCGACCGTGCCGACGCGCTGAGCCGTGTGCTGTGGCAGCCTGATATCGCAAGTGCGGTGCAGACGATAGCAGAGCGCACAGGCAAGCAGCCTTACGCTGTCACTACGGACGCACGCATTTATCCCAACACCGTTTCCTACAGCTTTATGCGCAAGCAGCTGCAGGAGGGTGACAGACCGGTGCTGCTTTTGTTCGGCACAGGCTTTGGCATCGAGGCGGAAACTATGGCCAAATTTGATTATATTCTGGAGCCTGTTTACGGCCCCTGTGACTATAATCATCTTTGCGTGCGCAGTGCCGCAGCCATTATTCTGGACAGGCTTGCAGGCGAGGCCTGGTGGGAAAAAAATTAAAGAAAAATGCAAGAAATTATACACTTTTCTCTTGCATAAATTGTTTGTCTATGATACAATTTACGTTGTGTAATACGGACGGTCCGCTGTGGAGTTCGCACATGAACGTCTATGATTTAGGAGGAAACTATGAACATTATTGAAGTACTGGAACAAGAACAACTTCGTTCCGACATCCCTGAGTTTAAAGCAGGCGACACCGTTAAAGTTTATTGCAAAATCGTCGAGGGTACCCGCGAGCGCGTTCAGCTGTTTGAAGGCGTTGTAATTTCCCGCAGTGGCTCCGGCGTTCGTGAAAACTTCACCGTTCGTCGTATTTCTTACGGCATTGGCGTAGAAAGAACTTTCCCGGTTCACAGCCCGCGTATTGAGAAAATCGTTGTAGCACGCGTTGGTATCGTTCGCCGTGCTAAACTGTATTATCTGCGCAAACTGACTGGTAAAGCTGCTCGTATCAGAGAAAAACGCTAATCAATCTTTGTTTATAGTAAAAGGGACTGTAGTAGTACGGTCCCTTTTATTACGTTATGAAGCATTTATGCTTTAAAATAAAGCAATTTTACAATTATGTCATAACTGAAGCTGCAATCTATGCTACAATATATCTATATTATTGTAGTTAAAAATCCGGCCTGTGCCGGCAATAGAGAGGAGGCTCATTAGTTGAGCAAGAAAAGTGAAACCTCCTGGCAGGATTCTGCCAGTGACTGGCTTGTTTCGATTATCATTGCGGTAGCATTGGCATTCTGCATCCGCACCTTTTTGGTAGAGCCTTACATGGTAGAAGGCTCCTCTATGTATCCTACTTTGGTAAACCATGAGCGTCTTGTCGTTGATAAGCTGAGCTACTTTGTTACCGACCCGAAGAAGGGCGAAATCGTAGTTTTCCGCTTCCCCAAGGACCAGACCCGTGACTTTATCAAGCGTGTTATCGCAGTTGGCGGTGACACTGTGGAAATGCAGCAGGGCAAGGTATTCGTCAACGGCAAGCAGCTGAACGAAACCTACATTTACCACAATGACCCGAAGGGCAAAAATATTTCCGATTACCGCAAGGTAGTTGTTCCCAAGGATACCATCTTTGTATTGGGTGATAACCGTAATAATTCTGAGGACAGCCGTTTTGCAGATGTTGGCTTTGTGCCGCTGAAGCTTGTTAAGGGACGTGCGCTGGTTGCCTTCTGGCCGCTGGACAAGATGCGTGTGCTGAAGGCTGATACGGGTATGGGCGAATGATGCTGGAGGATTTTAAGATCCAGTGGTTCCCCGGCCATATGACCAAGGCGAAGCGCATGATGGAAAGCCAGATTAAGCTGGTTGACGTTGTGGTGGAGATGCTGGACGCACGTATTCCGCGCTCCAGTACCAACCCCATGCTGCAGGATATCCTTGGCAGCAAGCCGAAGGTTATCGCACTGAACAAGATTGATATGGCAGACAAGGCCCAGACTGACCTGTGGCTGGAAAAAATCAAGCACAGCGGTCTGCCTGTGTGCAAGATTGACTGCGCTACAGGTAAGGGCGTTAAGCAGCTTATCAGTGCAGTTCAGCTGGCTGCGAAGCCGGTGATTGATAAATGGCTGAAGAAGGGCGTGCGCAACCGTCCCGTCCGCGTTATGATTGTAGGTATTCCGAACGTCGGCAAGTCTACCCTTATTAACCGCCTCGTAGGCAAGAACAAGGTAATGGCTGCCGATAAGCCGGGTGTAACACGTGGACAGCAGTGGGTAACGATTGCCAAGGGCTTAGAGCTTTTGGATACGCCGGGTGTGCTGTGGCCTAAGTTTGAGGACCCGTCAGTGGGCTTTGCGCTTGCTGTTACCGGTGCCATCAAGGAGGATGTATTCGACAGGGAGCAGGCCGTAGAGCTGCTGCTTGATCTGTTGATACGCAAATATCCTCAGGATTTGCAAACTAAATATGCAGTAAGCCTCGAGCAGGGTGATGATGTCAACGCCGTTATGGCGAAGATTGCCGTTGCCAGAGGTTGTCTGAAGTCTGGTGGACTGCTGGACCTTGATAAGGTTATTCAGCTTGTACTCAGAGACTTCCGAGCAGGACGTTTAGGGCGGTTTACAATCGACGAGCCTTGATTTGTCGTGCCATAAAAACCGCCGCAAGGCGGTTTTTCTTTATGCAGAAATAAATGTTAAGGGGGATACAGAAGATGAATATTACCGAAATCAAGGAGCTGCTGATAGGCGTACCGACGGCGGAGCAGCTGGCGACGCTGGCAGCAGACGAGCGCAAGGGAGTACAGAAGCTGCTGGCAGCATACAACAAGCGTCTGGAGAAGGCGGCGGCGGAGAAGGAACGCTTCACGGCGATGCTGAAATTGGAACGCGAGCTGTATGCCGAAGGATGCGAGCTGATTGCCGGCGTAGATGAGGCAGGACGCGGACCTTTGGCAGGACCGCTGGTTATCGCTGCCGTTATTCTGCCCAAGGATGTGTTTATCAGCGGACTGAACGATTCCAAGCAGCTTTCCGCTGCCAAGCGCGATATGCTTTATAACGAGGTTATGGCCAAGGCGCTGGATATTGAGGTAAACATCGTCAGCGTCAGCAATATTGATGAGCTGAATATCTATGCCGCAACGCAGCAGGGCATGGCGCAGGTGCTGGAAAACCTGCACTGCAAGCCGCAGGCGGCGCTGATTGACGCAATGCCGGTGAAGGTTCCCGGTATGAAGATTGAATCCGTGGTGCATGGTGATGCGCTGAGCGCTTCTGTTGCCGCAGCCTCCATTATCGCGAAGGTAACCCGTGACCGCATCATGGAGCGTCTGGACGTTGTTTATCCTGCCTACGGCTTTGCGCATAACAAGGGCTATGGCAGCGGCGCACATATGCAGGCTGTGAGCGAGCTGGGTGCCACACGCTGGCACCGCCGCAGCTTTGAGCCTGTGAAGAGCATGCAGCTGCCGCCAGTGGCTGCTGAGGAAAATATCCTCTATGCTCCGCAGACTGATAACTATGAGTACCCCGTCGAGGAGTAGTCTTGGGAAGTACGGCGAAGATTTTGCCTGCCGCTATCTGCAAAATATGGGTTATAAAATATTGACCCGCAACTTTCGCTGTCACCGTTATGGTGAAATTGATATTATTGTTGAAAAAAGTGGCTGTATCAGCTTCATAGAGGTCAAGACACGTGCTTCTACCCGGTTTGGCAGACCGATAGAGGCAGTGACACCGGCAAAGCAAAGAAAAATTCATCGTTGCGCTGAATATTATCTCCAATGCAGAGGTCTGCTGGAGCAGCCGCCGGTGCTTTCCTTTGATGTAGTAGAAATTATCATTGAAAGCACTGCGGCTATCAGCATCAGGCATTGGCCGCACTGCTTTTAAAAGAAAAGGAGTGTTGATAATGTTTGCACAGATTCTTGGCGAAACAACTTGTGGTATTGATGGTGTACAGATTTTGGTGGAGGTGGACGTGAGCAACGGCCTGCCCAGCTTTGATCTGGTGGGACTGCCGGCGATGGCCGTGCGTGAGTCCAAGGAGCGCGTAAAGGCGGCGCTGCGTAATTCCGATTATCCCTTCCCGATGACGAGGATTACGGTTAATCTGGCACCCGCTGATTTGCGCAAGGAGGGCAGCGGCCTTGATTTGCCTATTGCCGTAGGCCTGATGACCTGCGGCAGAATTCTGGAGCCGGAAAAGCTGGAAAGCAAGGTTTTCATCGGCGAGCTGTCGCTGGACGGCAGAATCCGCAAGGTTTCCGGCGTGCTTTCCATGATTATGGATGCCAAGAAGTGCGGGGCGCAGGAGGTGTATATTCCGCAGGCCAACGCTGCCGAGGGCAAGCTCATTCATGGCATTGATGTGTATACGGTGGCAACCTTAAAGGAGCTGGTGGAGCACCTGAAGGGGAAGAACACGCTGACGCCGCTGCCGAAGGAAAATATTCTGCAAAATAACAACAGGATTTATCATGTGGATTTTGCTGACGTCAAAGGACAGCTTGTGGCGCGCAGAGCCTTGGAGATTGCTGCCGCCGGCGGTCACAGTATCCTGATGGTGGGTTCTCCGGGCTGTGGGAAGACGATGCTGGCGCGCCGCTTGGTGACGATTCTGCCACCGATGACGGAGGCCGAGGCGCTGGAGGTTACCAAGATTTACAGCATTGTGGGAATGTTGCCGCAGGCCGACAGCGTCATGCTGGAGCGCCCGTTCCGCAGTCCGCATCACAGCATCAGCGGCAGCGCATTATTGGGCGGAGGTAGTACACCGCGCCCGGGAGAGGTGACGCTGGCACACAACGGCGTACTCTTTTTGGACGAGCTGCCGGAGTTTGAACGCGCTACGCTGGAGATGCTGCGTCAGCCGCTGGAGGATGGCGAGGTGAGTATTTCGCGCGTCAGGGCGGCGATGACCTTCCCAAGCAAGTTTATTTTATGCGCAGCTCAAAATCCTTGCCCCTGTGGGTTCCTCGGTGATTCGGTGCACCGCTGCTCCTGTAAACAATCGGAAATTGATAGCTATAAACGCAAGATTTCCGGTCCGCTGATGGACAGAATCGATATGCAGATAAACCTGAGCAGGGTGGAGTTCAGCGAGCTGAAAACGAAGGAAAAGGGCGAGTCTTCGGCTGCTATCCGCGAACGCGTAGTGAAGGCGCGACTGCAGCAGCAGGAGCGCTTGGAGGCCTTGGGGATGCACTGCAATGCGCAGATGGGACGGAGCGAGGTTGTCAAATATTGTCAACTGGACGCGGCGGCGCAGAATGTTATGGAGCGCTACTTTAATATGCTCAATCTCAGCGCCCGTAGCCATGACCGCATCCTGAAGGTGGCACGCACGATTGCCGACCTTGCGGGCAGTGAGAACATTGAGGCGGTGCATCTGGCGGAGGCTATTCAGCTGCGCACCAGCGTGCGGCCGTAGGGAGCAGAGAAGTCTTGCGTAGCTGCAAGATATGCTTTTCTTGGCAAATATGCTATAATTTAAGAAGAAATATTTGAAGCAAGGAGATGGAATGATGTGTAAGACCTTTAATACGACAGCTGTTTGCATACCCGGCGAGCATTATATGGTTGATATCAGTGGACGATTGCAAAAGATTAAAAAAATGATTGCTGCAAAAAAGTATTTCACCATCAACAGAGCACGCCAGTATGGTAAGACAACAACGCTGCAGGCACTTTTCGGCTATCTGCAAAGTGAATATTACACCGTCTTGCTGGACTTTCAAACCTTTGATGATTCTAAATTTAAGGACGGCAATATATTTTCTATTGCTTTCGCAGGTTCTTTTCTACATGCGCTGAAGCGTAACCGCCTGTCGGAAAATACTGCCTTGGAAAAGGCCTGTGCAGATTTGAAAAATGCTGCTGTAATCAGTAACAGTATTTTCAGTCTGAAGGAGCTTTTTGAATGCCTGAGAGATATCTGTGTAGCGAGCGATAAGCCTATCGTTCTGATGATTGATGAGGTGGACAGTGCTTCTAATAATCAGGTTTTTTTAGATTTTTTGGCACAGCTCAGGGCGCAGTATATCGAACGTGCCTGGCAGCCTGCGTTTCAGTCCGTTATTCTTGCCGGAGTATATGACATAAAAAATCTTAAACAAAAGCTGCGTGCCGATGAAGAGCATAAATATAACAGTCCTTGGAACATAGCGGCGGATTTTACGATAGACATGAGCTTTTCACAAGCCGAGATTGCTGCTATGCTTAATGAATATGCCAAGGATTACGGACTTGCTTTTGATACCAAGGTCTTTGCAGGCTGGATTTACGATTATACGGCAGGCTATCCGTTTTTGTTTTCCAGATTGTGCCAGCTGCTCGATGAAAAGGTTTGCTTAATGCCGGAATATGCTTCTAAAAAAGCTGCCTGGACTAAGGATGGCTTTAATGCGGCAGTACGCCTGCTTTTGCAGGAGAAAAATACCCTGTTTGAATCCTTGATAGGGAAGCTGCACGCCTATCCGAAGCTGAACCGGATGCTGAAGGCAGTGCTTTTCTCCGGCAATATGTATCCTTACAGCGCCGATGAAGCAGCTATTGATATGGCTACGATGTTTGGCTTTATAAAAAATAAAGACGGGTATGTAGCGATTGCCAACAGAATTTTTGAAACCAGACTCTATAATTATTATCTGGCGGAGGATGAGCTGCAGAAGGCAGTAGTTTAACTTGAGATGCTTAACGCTCTGCGTATTACTGACGGTAGTACGCAGAGCGTTTTTTGTTGCTTTCTTTCCTAAAATGATGTAAAATAAAAGAAAACGAAAGGAACGAAAGCTAATGACAAAAGAAACACTTGCATATGAGAATATCGACAGAGAGTTTAAAGAGCTGTACGTCAGCGACATCAAAAAAACAGTAGTTGCTTTTGCCAATACAGAGGGCGGAATTTTATATATAGGCATAAATGACGCAGGAGAGGTTGTCGGTCTGCAAAACGTAGACGATGTAATGCAGCAGACAGCCAATACGCTTAAGGACAGCATTGCACCGGATGTTATGCCATTTGTCAAAATACGCGCAGTTACCAGGGAAGGCAAACAGATTATTGAGGTTGCGGTGCAAAACGGCACGAGCAGACCGTATTATATTCGTGAAAAAGGCTTAAAGCCAAGCGGTGTTTATATCAGGCAGGGCAGCAGCAACCAGCAGCTGAGCGATGAAGGCATTCGCCGTATGCTGATAGAGGTTAACGGCAAAAGCTACGAAAACATGCGCAGTATGCAGCAGGAGCTGACCTTTACTGCTTTACGCAAGCATTTTCAGCAGCGTGAGCTGAAATTGGACGAGGCGCAGCTGCGCACGCTTAAGCTCATCGGTGACGATGGCTTGTACACGAATCTGGCGCTGCTGCTTTCCGAGCAATGCGAGCATTCGCTGAAGGTTGCGGTTTTTCAGGGCAGCACGAGAGCGGTTTTTCGCGACAGACGTGAGTTTACCGGCTCCTTGCTGCAGCAGCTTTACGATGCTTACGCATTTATAGATAATTATAATAAAACCAAAGCAACCTTTCACGGCTTGGAGCGTGTAGATACGCAGGATTATCCGCCGGAGGCTGTGCGCGAGGTGCTGCTGAACTGCCTTGTACACCGTGATTACAGCTTCAGCGGCAGCACGTTGGTTAATATTTACGATAACCGCATTGAGTTTATCTCTTTGGGAGGACTTGTTACGGGCTTAAAAATGGAAACAATTTTTATCGGCGTATCACAGACGCGCAATCCTGCGCTAGCTGCTGTGTTCTACCGTTTGCGTTTAATAGAGAGCTTTGGTACGGGGATTGAAAAAATTCAGCAGAGCTATCTGGATACTGCGGCAAGGCCGGAATTTATTGCGGTTTACGGTGGCTTTAAGGTTGTTTTGCCCAATATTAATGAGGTGCAGGCCAAGGAGTTTAGCATCAACGAAACGCAGGAATGCTATGGCTTTGCGGATGAAAAGGACAAAGTAATGCAGTTGGCTGCTATGCAGGGCTATGTTACCCGCAAGCAGGTAGAGGATGCCTTGCAGGTGAAAACAACTAAGGCCTATATGCTTTTGCAGGAGCTGTGTAATGCAGGTAGGCTTGCGCCTATCGGAGTAGGGAGAAGCAGAAAGTATATCAGCAGATAAGCTTAAAGCTTTGCGTATTACTGACGGTAGTACGCAGAGCGTTTTTTCTTACAAATCTGTAACCTGCTTTACAAAATCACGGATAAATAAAAAAATCTGCAAGATTTTGTACAAAGTTGTTGACGAAAGATATCCGCAGTGGTAAACTAGGCACAACTTCAAAAAAGACCACAAACCGTTGAGACGGAGATCAAGTCAGAAGATGCGCTTACAGAGAGTTCGGGCAGGTGGAAGCCGGATAGAGATGCAGGCTGATAAATGGACCGTTGAGGGTGCTGTCAAATCGCTTCGGCGAGAGTATTCGGCAACGCAACACCGGCGTTAAAGGTGAGGAGTGTGATGGCACTCTGCGAGAGCGCGTCGCAATGGCGACGAAACAAGGTGGTACCGCAGGTATAAATAAGTATTTACAGCCTGTCCTTGGAATTGCTTAGAAAAGCTAAGCAGCTTCAGGACAGGCTTTTTTGTATAACAAAACTGTGATAGGCCTTCTCGTAGAATGTTAGCGTAAACTATGGGAGGAATTAAAATGATTAAAGAAGCTATTGTAAAAATCGTCGGCAAAGAGGACTTAACCTATAACGAAGCATATGACGTAATCAACGAGATTATGAGCGGTGAAACAAGTGCAACGCAGAATGCAGCCTTTCTGGCAGCGCTTTCTACCAAGAGCACTACGGCGGAGACTACCGATGAAATCGCCGGCTGCGCCGCAGCGATGCGTGACCACGCACTGAAATGCGAAACCGGCATGGACATCTTTGAAATCGTCGGTACCGGCGGTGACGGCTCCAACAGTTTCAACATTTCTACAACCTCCGCTCTGGTTGCTGCGGCAGGCGGCATGAAGGTTGCTAAGCACGGCAACCGCGCCGCTTCCTCCAAATGCGGCACCGCGGATTGCCTGGAGGCGTTGGGCGTAAACATTCAGCAGGACCCGGAAAAATGCGTGGAGCTGTTAAAGGAGGTTGGCATGTGCTTCTTCTTCGCACAGAAATACCATACCTCGATGAAATATGTAGGACCTATCCGCAAGGAGCTGGGCATTCGCACCGTATTCAACATCCTCGGACCTTTGACGAACCCCGGCAGCCCGAAGATGCAGCTCTTGGGTGTGTATGACGAGTATCTGGTTCAGCCGTTGGCGCAGGTACTGATGAACCTGGGAGTTAAGCGTGGCATGGTGGTTTACGGTCAGGACAGACTGGATGAGATTTCGCTGAGCGCACCTACTACCGTTTGCGAGTTTAAAGACGGCTGGATGAAAAATTACGTGATCAAGCCTGAGGACTTCGGCATGGAGCGCTGCACCAAGGCTGACTTGGTTGGCGGTCTGCCGGAGGAAAACGCTCAGATTACGCGCGACATTCTGGCAGGAGCGCAGGGACCGAAACGCAATGCAGTTTTGCTGAATGCCTGTGCCAGCCTGTATATCGGCGGCAAGGCTGCAAGCTTTGCGGATGGCGTGAAGCTTGCAGCAGAGCTGATTGACAGCGGCAAGGCACTGCAGACATTGGAAAAGCTGATTGAGCTGAGCAATAAATAAGCTGATTAAAGAGGTTAGATTATGATTTTAGATGAGATTGCGGAATATACCAAGGAGCGTGTGCGGGCGCTCAAAGCGCACAAAAGCCTTTACGCGGTGCGTGATGAGGCAGAGGGCAGACCGCAGGGCAAGGATTTCAGGGCAGCGCTTGCTGCCCCCGGCCTGAGTGTAATCGCCGAGCTGAAGAAGGCATCCCCCTCGAAGGGCGTTATTGCCCCCGATTTTACGGACATCTACCTGCGCAAGGCCGCGGAGTACGAGGCAGGCGGCGCAGCAGCCATCTCCTGCCTGACGGAGCCGAAGTTCTTCCAGGGCAGCGATGCTTACCTGCAGGCGGTGCGCCAAAGAGTGGAGCTGCCGCTTCTGCGGAAGGATTTTACGCTGGACGAATATCAGATTTACGAAGCCAAATGCATCGGTGCCGACGCGGTTCTGCTTATCTGCAGCCTGCTGAGTGCAGCGCAGCTGGGCGAATACCTGGCGCAGGCGCAGGAGCTGGGGCTGAGCGCATTGGTGGAGGCGCATACCGCAGGCGAGGTGCAGCAGGCACTGGCGGCGGGAGCGGAAATCATCGGCGTGAACAACCGCAATCTCAAGGATTTCAGCGTGAACCCTGTGAACAGCCTGCGCCTGAGGGATGCAATTCCCGCAAGCAAGATTTTTGTAGCGGAAAGCGGCATTCAATGCGCAGCTGATACGCAGGAGCTGAAGCAGGCAGGCGTGCAGGCGGTGCTGGTGGGCGAGGCCTTGATGCGCAGCGCGGATGCGTCGGCAATGCTGAAGGAGATGCGTGATGCGTAAGGTAAAGGTTAAAATCTGCGGCCTGAAGCGTGCGCAGGATATAGAGTGCGTGAACAGGCTGCTGCCAGATTATATAGGCTTCGTTTTTGCCAAGACCAAACGCGAGGTGACGGAGCAGCAGGCAGCACATCTGAAGGCAATGCTTAACCCGCAGATTAAGGCAGTCGGCGTTTTCGTCAATGCCGAGACAGATAAGATTGTACGCTTGGCCGAAAGCAGGACGATAGACATCATCCAGCTGCACGGTGACGAGGATGCAGCCTATTGCGAAAGGCTGCGGCTGCAGACGGAGCTGCCGATTATCAAAGCAGTTCGCGTGAAGGATGCAGGCTCCTTTGAAAATCTGCAAGCCTATCCCTGCGATTACCTGCTCTTTGATACTTATACCAAGGGGCAGTACGGCGGCACCGGTAAGCGTTTTGATTTAGCGCTGGTGGCAGATGAAAAAATAAGCAGACCATATTTTATCGCAGGCGGTCTTGAGGCAGCGAATGTTGCAGATGTATTGAAAAACAGTAACGCCTTTGCCGTAGATGTAAGCGGTGGCGTAGAAACAGAAGGGTTGAAGGACCCGGAAAAAATTGCCGCATTTATAGCGGAGGTAAGGGGAGATAACGATGACAAAAGGTAGATATGGTATTCACGGCGGTCAATACATGCCGGAAACTTTGATGAACGCAGTTCTGGAATTGGAGGCTGCCTATGAAAAATTTAAAAACAATCCCGAATTCAAGGCTGAGCTGGCGCGCCTGTACCGCGAATATGCCAACAGACCGTCCCTGCTGTATTACGCAGAGAAGATGACCAAGGATTTGGGTGGCTGCAAGATTTATCTGAAGCGTGAGGATTTGAACCACACCGGCGCCCACAAAATCAACAACGTATTAGGGCAGATTCTGCTGGCACAGAAGATGGGCAAAAAGCGTGTTATTGCTGAAACCGGCGCAGGCCAGCACGGTGTTGCGACTGCTACCGTAGCGGCGCTGATGAACATGGAATGCGTTGTGTACATGGGCAAGGAGGACTGCGAGCGTCAGGCGCTCAATGTGTTCCGCATGGAGCTTTTAGGTGCGAAGGTTGTGCCTGTAAGCAGCGGCACCGGCACCCTGAAGGACGCAGTAAACGAAGCGCTGCGCGTATGGACCGAACGCGTTGAGGATACCTACTATGTTTTGGGCAGCGTTATGGGCCCACATCCGTATCCGGAAATTGTGCGCGACTTCCAGAAAATCATCGGCGAGGAAATCAAGGCGCAGATGCTCGAAAAGGAAGGACGCCTGCCTGATGTGCTGGTGGCTTGCGTAGGCGGCGGCTCCAACGCTATGGGTATGTTCTATGACTTCATCGAGGACAAGGACGTGCGCTTAATCGGCGTAGAGGCTGCAGGCCTGGGCGTAGACAATCCCAAGAACGCCGCAACCATGGCTAACGGCAAGCTGGGTATCTTCCACGGCATGAAGAGCTACTTCCTGCAGGATGAATACGGCCAGATTGCTCCGGTTTATTCCATCTCCGCCGGTCTTGATTACCCCGGCATCGGCCCCGAGCATGCTTATCTGCATGACATCGGCCGTGCGGAATATGTTCCTGCTACCGATAAGGAGGCGGTTGACGCTTTCAACTATCTTTCCAAAACAGAAGGCATTATCCCGGCAATCGAAAGTGCGCATGCCGTAGCCTACGCTATGAAGCTGGCACCGACTCTGCCGAAGGATAAGATTATGGTTATAAATATTTCCGGCCGCGGTGATAAGGATGTTGCCGCAATCGCACGTTATATGGGAGTTGATTTACATGAATAGAATACAAAAGGCATTTGACGAAAAGAAAAAGGTATTTATCGGCTTTGTGACTGCAGGCGATCCCAATCTTGCTACAACCAAGGAGCTGGTGAGAGCTATGATTAAGGGCGGTGCAGGACTTATAGAGTTCGGCATTCCCTTCTCCGACCCCGTGGCTGAGGGCGAGGTTATCCAAAAAGCGGATATGCGTGCGTTGGCTGCAGGCACTACTACCGATAAAATTTTTGATCTCGTAGCGGAGCTTCGCAAGGAAACACAGGTACCGCTGGTATTTTTGACCTACGCTAATCCGATTTATGCCTACGGTGCGGAAAAATTCTTCACCCGCTGCGAAGAAACAGGTGTAGACGGCGTTATCATACCGGATATACCGTACGAGGAGCGCGAGGAGATGCGTCCGTTCAGCGAACCGCATCACGTTGCCCTGGTGCCGCTGATTGCGCCTACCTCCAAGGACCGCATCCAGAAAATCGCCGCTATTGCCCAAGGCTATGTATATGTAGTTTCTTCCTTAGGCGTTACCGGCGTGCGCAGCAACATCACTACCGATATCGACGGCATTGTGGCAGAGGTGCGCAAGGCTACCGATATTCCGGTGGCTGTAGGCTTCGGTATCGCTGCTCCCGAGCAGGCGTACAAAATGGCCAAGGCCAGTGACGGCGCTATTGTAGGCAGTGCGATTGAAAAAATCGTGGCTCAATACGGCGAGGCTTCTCCCGAGCACGTTTACGAATACGTCAAGAGTATGTCCGAAGCGGTTGCCAAGGCAGCTGCGGAAGCTTGATTACAAAAGTTTGGGCACAAAAAAACTCCGTTCCTTACTGCACAGGCAGTAGGGAGCGGAGTTTTTCGGTTTAAATTATTGCAGCGGCATCGGCTCAGCGCCACCGTTTACTGCGTCCGGCTGTTCAAAAATGAAGGCAGGGGACGGATAGTAGAATTTGCAGTGCTGGAAGTTGATAACTTCGGTGGAGAAGCGTTTCAGCAGAGCATAGGAAGCGCGCTCTTCGAAATCAATCAGGTTGTCCTTGTTGATATCAGCGTCTTTTACGATTACCAGCAGATAAGCCGGTACTTCCGGTGCATCCTCAGGAACCTGGCTGCGGTCGAGAGGGATGTTCGGAATAATTTCCAGATCACCGATAGGCTGTTGGTTTTCATTGTACAGCATAGCATGATAAACATTTTCGTACAGGGTACGAGCGAGTCTTAAAGAATAAGCTCCGGAACTCATATTATTCACTCCTTAAAAAGATGTTTTTGATGACTCTCGCTTTTATCAGAAAAAGCAATAAACATAACGCTAATATTGTAACATAGATTACGGAAATAAGCAAAATGAATCTATAATGGAATGATTCCACAGCGATTTATGCAGAAAAGCTGTATTAATAATCACAAAATAGCAAGAATTTTTCATAGAATCTGCATTTTTATGCCAATGTATTCTGTATACATGACGCTTCTATCAAAATTTTAGCAGGATTTTACACAATGTTGACGAATAAGAAGAATAACAATATGTTGCTGCGTGAATTTTGTTATCTTAGCACATATGTATATTAAAGGAGGGGAACTCTTATGAAAAAACTCTTGGCTTTTTTACTTGGTATCATGGTTATGGCTACTATGATTGCCGGCTGCGGCGGTGGAGATAAGAAAGATGATAAAAAACCTGCTGCACAAAAATTCATTAACATTGCTACCGGCGGTACCTCCGGTACCTACTTCCCGTTAGGCGGCGCTCTTGCTGATATCCTGAATAAAAATATTCCGGGTACCAATGCTTCCGCACAATCTACCGGCGCTTCCGTAGCAAACGTAAACCTGCTCAGCCAAGGCAAGGTTGAAATTGCTTTTATTCAAAATGATATTGCTTACTATGCTGCCAACGGCACTGAAATGTTCAAAGGCAAACAGGTTGCCGGCCTGCAAGGTCTTGCAACTCTGTATCCGGAAACCGTACAGATTGTTACCCTGAAAAAATCCGGTATTAAATCTGTTGCTGATTTCAAAGGCAAACGCATCGCTGTAGGTGCTGCAGGCTCCGGTACCGAAGCTAACGCTCGCCAGATCATGGAAGCATATGGCATTAAATATGATGATATTAAGGTTCAATACCTGTCCTTCGGTGAGGCTGCAAGTGCTCTGAAGGACGGCAACGTTGATGCTGCTTTCGTAACCGCAGGCCATCCGACCGCTGCTATTCAGGATATCGCAACTCAGAACGACGTTGTACTGGTTCCGGTTGATGCTGACAAGGCTGACGCTCTGATCAAACAATATCCGTTCTACACCAAGCTGGTTATCAAAGCCGGTACTTATCCGAAGCAGGATGCTGACGTTACCGCAGTAGCAGTAAAATGCATGCTGGCAGTAACCGACAAGATGGACGAAAACACCGCTTATGCAATCGCTAAAGCTCTGTACGGCAACCTTGACCGTATGAAATCCGCTCACTCCGCAGCAAATGCTATCAGCAAAGATACTGCTAAAGACGGCATGTCCATTAAGCTGAACCCGGGTGCTGAAAAATTCTTTAACGAAAAATAAGGATTTTAAATGATGCCGAACTTCAAAGACCGGAAACCGGCGTTTGCCGGTGGCCGGTCTTTTTTCCCAGTAAAGAATTTAGTAATTATTGTAAGCGTTGTTTTAATGCTTTTGGGGTGGTATAGTACGCGCCTGGTGGTGGCGATTATACCTGAGGGAACTGCAGGAGCTGTTACTTTTGCCACAGCGGCAGGTGATGAATGGTACATCAGCCTGACGCATTCGGTGGAAAAAACTGCCTGGAATGATTATTTCAGGGTTAACGGCGCAAATAACATGACCATGACGCACACCCGCTTTTCCTCGCTGGGCTGGGGCTATCCGTATTCCGCTGCCGACGGCAAGCTGACGCAGACCGCCGACGGCAAGTTTGATATGGAGATGAACCGCCCCTATAAGGAGGTTGCCCTGCGTATATCCGAGCAGGCAATGCCGCATATTGTCCACGGCGGCGACAGCTACGACCTGATTGCTCTGTACGGGCAGGGGACTGCGGTAACGGTGAAGGCCATGTATCGATATCAGTACTGGCTGGAACGGTACTTTTAGGTTTTATTATATTAAATGAGAGGAGCTGATACCTATGTCTGAAAAAGAAAAGAAAGTAAGAGAGCTTTCAGCAGAAGAGGTATTGCAAAAATTTGACAAGGAATCAGACAAGCGTGAGCTTACAGGTGTGTGGGGTAAAATTATTTCCGCAATCTGTATTCTGTTTGCACTTTTCCAATTATATACGGCCACCTTTGGTGTGCTGGACGCGCATCTGCAGCGCGCTATTCACTTAGCCTTCGGCTTTTTATTGATTTTCCTGTTGTATCCGTCCAGACATTCCTGGTCCCGCAGCAAGATGCATCCCTTTGATGCCTTTCTGGCACTGCTCAGCGCAGGTACTGCCATGTATCTGGTTGTGAACTATCAGGAGCTGGTGCTGCGTGCCGGCATGAACACGGAAACTGACTTCATCGTCGGCCTTATCGGTACGGTTATGGTATTTGAAGCAGCGCGCCGCGTAGTAGGCTGGCCGATGATTATCGTTGCCTTCTGCTTCATGCTGTATGCCTTCTTAGGTCCTTATATTCCCGGTATTCTGGCGCATCGCGGCGTTGGCGTGCAGGAAATGTTTGACCATCTGTTCTTCACTACCGAGGGTATTTTCGGTACGCCTATGGGTGTATCTTCTACCTTTATTTATCTGTTCATCCTCTTTGGTGCTTACTTGGAAACCACCGGCCTTGGCAAATTCTTCATTGATATTGCCAACGCTATCGCAGGCTGGGCAGCAGGCGGACCGGCGAAGGTTGCCGTACTGTCCTCCGGCCTCATGGGTACTGTTTCCGGCAGCTCCGTTGGTAACGTTGCCGGCACCGGAGCTTTTACTATCCCGATGATGAAAAAGCTGGGTTATCGTCCGGCTTTTGCAGGCGCTGTTGAGGCTGCTGCTTCTACCGGCGGTCAGCTGATGCCTCCTGTTATGGGCGCTGCAGCCTTCCTGATGGCAGAATTTGTAGGCGTTCCGTACTTTGATGTTGTTAAGGCTGCCGTTATCCCGGCAATGCTGTACTACATCGGCGTATGGCTGGGCGTTCACTACGAAGCTAAAAAGTTCGGCCTGAAGGGCACTCCGCGTGACCAGCTGCCGAAGTTCAAGGAGCTGTTCCTGGAAAAAGGCCATCTGGCTATTCCGTTAATCGTTATCGTTTACCTGCTCGTAAGCGGTTATACTCCTATGCGTGCTGCTTTGGCAGCCATCGTGCTGACCATCGTTTGCGCCTGCCTGCGTAAATCCACCCGCATCGGCTTCAAGCAAATCGTCCAAGGTTTGATTGACGGCTCCAAGGGCGTGCTTGGCGTACTGATTGCCTGTGCTACCGCAGGTATCATCATCGGCGTTGTTACTAAAACCGGCGTAGGCCTGAAGATTGCAACTGCTCTGCTGGACTTGGCAGGCGGTAATCTGCTGCCGGCAATGTTCTTCACCATGATCACTTCTCTGATTCTTGGCATGGGCGTGCCGACAACTGCTAACTACGTAATTACCTCTACCATTGCAGCACCTGCTCTGGTGCAGATGAATGTACCGGTGCTGGCAGCGCACATGTTCGCGTTCTACTTCGGTATCGTTGCCGACGTTACACCGCCTGTTGCCTTGGCTGCTTATGCCGGCGCAGGTATTGCCGGTGCTAACCCGATGCGTACCGGCGTTATCGCTGCTAAGCTGGCGATTGCTGCGTTCATCGTTCCGTACATCTTCGTACTGGCACCTGAGCTGCTGATGATCAACGCAACTCCGTTCACCATCTGCTACAGCGCCTTCACCGCGATTGTAGGTATGTGGGGTGCTTCCATGGCGATGATCGGCTTCTGTAACAATCTGCTGAACATTCCGCAGCGTATTCTGTTCCTCGTTGGCGGTATCTGCATGATTATCCCCGGCGTATTTACCGATGGTATCGGTGTTGCGCTCGTTGCTGTTGCCTATGTATGGCAGCGCATGAACAAGGTTAAGGGTGCGATTCAGCAAGACGGGGAAGACCTGTAAGCCGAAAATTTCATAGCAAGTTTCATAGTCCTGCGTGCATTTAAGATGCTGCGCAGGACTTTTTTTGCCTTTTATTATACTAGGCTTTGAGAATTTATTTTGCCTTCGGATAGGCAGCTTGCCGGTTCCAATCCGCTCCTGCGGGAATGCTTGCCATAAATCACTATATATAATGAAGAAAACCCTCAGACTTTTATGTCTGGGGGCTTTTGTTTTCTATAAAGATGGGCTGCCGCATGATGTGTACGACAGCCCCTGTGCCATATGATTAGTTCTTAGTATATTTTTGCTTGTATATACTGTTTACTGCTGTACATATGGAAATTGCATCACAAGTCTTTCCTGCAGTACACGGGTTAAGGTGTCGATATTGGCACTCAGCTTTTCAATTCTGCCTTCCATACGGACCAGAAGATACGAGCTGACGAGCATGGGGAAACCGTAATCCGCAGCAGCGGAGAGAAGTCTGTCAAATTCCATGAGGATCACTCCTTAGTGTTTTTTACGCCAACACTTGGACATTACGATTGACCACACGAGCTTCAACAGCTTGTACCAAGTCACCGCCGACGGTGCTGAAAATGTTGGCTGCGACGATTTTTTGCATTGCTGCGTCGGTTTCGGCTTTGGTGAGGTTTTCTTTGGGGTTGGAGATGGTGATGATTTTGGTGCTGCCTGCAGCGTTTTTAAAGACGAGTTGTAAAGATTTTTCCATGTTTGATTGCTCCTTTGTGTCATGTTGATAAAAATTCGGTAGAAGATAGCCTCTCCTTGGGGAGAGGTGCCGAGCTTGTCGAGGCGGAGAGGGGATTCGCCAAGCCTAACGCTATTCGTAAGCGTGGAAACAGCAGACCCCTCTCAGTCACCCTATCGGGTGACAGCTCCCCCCGAGGGGAGCCTTTTTTTACGCTTCTGCCAGCTCACTTTTTTCAGTCAGCTCAATATCCTTATAAGGCTTCTCCATCAGACCGCCGAGGGCAGTGCCTGCCTCGTACACCTTGTCCAGTGCAGCGTTGGTCTTGATGCCGTTGAAGTTTTTCGCCTTATACTTGGTAGTGCCATCAGCACCGGTGCCATCCTCAACGTTGATTACCAGAGTGCGTTTCAAAATTTCCTGATTGATTTGTGCCATAGATTAAAACTCCTTTCGATGATGAAAAAATAATAGGTAGATGATTTGCAGCATTTACGCCGCCAGCAGTTCAGGCTGCTCTACTTCCGCTTCATGTGGCTGCAGCAGCTTGTCCCTGAGCATACTGTGCAAATACGCCAGAGCTTTTTTCCGCAGCAGCACGCCTCCCGGGCGCAGGGCCCTCGTTTCCGGCATGCCTTTGAGCATGTACAAATCCCAGCGCATATCGGGATCACCTTGACCGGGACCGTATTGGTCGCGACTGGCTGCTTCGGCATGAGTCATTACCGTATCATTATTGATTTCCAGTTCCAACTCGTGACACAGGATAGCGACTACAATCGCCATCTGTTCCACCTGCAGCATTGTCGGTGGATATGCGCCAAACACAGGATTGCATTTGTAGGCGAGGATTGCGTCCTTAGCGCAACAGAGGGTGACGCCAATGGAGCGACTGTTGCGACGCCAGGTATGCGACTTATATTCGCGCAGCATGTTGCAGGTGAGGTAAAGCTCGCCCTGCTCGCCGATGTTGATGTGGTAATCATCAAAAACCTGGTCGTAGGTTCCTGCCGTCCAATGCAGATAGATGTGAGTGATACCGCCTTTGGCATTTCTAGCCAAGATTCGCAGCTGTTCATGATTAATTCTGCGGGGATTTGTTACAAGCATATATCAAAAAGCTCCTTTGTATTTTTTCTCCCATGCGCTTACTTGCATATCCGGATTCTGCTTTGGGCAAGAGGCGGGAGTGTGTTGTTTTTGCCTCTCACTTTACTAATGGCTTTTTTTTGCGATTTTTTCACCCCCTCAGTAAAAAAAATTTTAAAAAATATTTTTCTAAAAAAATTTGCACAGGGGGGTGAAAATTTTAGCATTTTTAGCCATTAGTATAATGAGTTTTCTTTTTTCTCTCTTTTTTTTTTATAATTTTTTCTTTCTGTCTTTATTTCTTTTGGCTGTGATAAAAACTACTAGCGTAAGCTAGTAGTAACCTTGTTCTTTAGAGTACTACCTAGAGGATAGACGTAAAGTACGGTAGAAGTAGAGCGTAAACAAAAAGCGTCCTGCCCATAGTAGGGCAGAACGCTTAGAGGATTAAGCAATTATTGCTTTTAATTTTTTTAGACCGTTAGCACGATGCTTGTAAGCAGTTTTCACACTGCACTTATGCTTATCGCAAAATATTTTGTAATCAACATCCTGCAGAACAAGCTCATTGACAGCAGTAAATTGCTCTTTAGTGAGCTTACGCATCGTATCAGACAATAGCTGATTATGCATCAGCTCGTCAATATCATTCTTCTTGTCAGCAATCTGCGTTTCTTCGCCTTCTTCCTCTGCGTCCAGATAATAACAATCCTTGACAGATTTTCCTCGCGTAAACTTATGCAACAGTCCGTAATGGACATGGTACTGCACTAGTCCTGGCAGATGCCCGAAGTCCCGTCCCTCATACTTCTTGATTTGCTCTAAAAAGATTAACCAGGCAGTATTGATTGCATCCTCGCCCAAGGCTTCACGCACTTCGTAGCGATATGCCTCCTTGTAGATTAAGGGCTTAAATGCGTTGCATAATATGTTGATGGCCTCGCGGTCACCATTTTGGGCGCTGTGAACCAGCTCCTTGAATTCTGTGAGAGTGAAGGTTGTTTTTTCCTCCGTGCAGTCCTGCGGTTCGGTGCCTTCCGGCACGCAGCAGATTACCTGCTCGGTATTTTCCTGCTTAGGGCAGTTTTTTGTTGTTATGTTGTCCAGTTCCTTTCTGAGGCGGTCGCAATGCCGCGTATGGCAGAATTCTGTGCTGTACTGCATCAAGCTTGATGGGATTATTGTATCACAGAAAATTAGAAAAATTGTAAAAGAGGACAGATGTGTCCGTTTTAGCCGTCAAAATAAATTTATGTAATACGCTATTCCCATATGGAGGCGATTACATGGATAAAGACAATGAACGTATTTTATTGGCCAACGTGATTGGTGAGTGTATTAAATCTCTGCAGCTTGACAAGAATATTAATCAGAAAGAGCTGGCGTTGCTGTCGGGAGTGTCGGAGCGTTCGCTGCGCAGAATTGAAAGTGGGCAGGTGAACGTGAATGTGTATGTGCTGAGGCAGCTAGTGATGGCGCTTGGTGAGGAGATGCCGGATTTTTGGCGGATTGTGGAGAAGAATATGGAGCTGATGGGTGAGGAGTTTCCGCATGTGCGCAAGAGGGTTGCGGATAAAGTGTTGAGGGATAATAAAAAATAATAAAAATTATTATAAAATGTCTGTAACGTCGTTTGCGTTGGTTTAAGAGCATAGGAAATTTGCTTAATAACAAAAAATATGTTTCTTTTTTGGGATAAAAATTGTATAATAGTTATATGACCCCTCCAAGGAATGACGCTTCTCTTGAAGAATGGCAAAAAAGCTACAATGAAATTAAAGAGTTAAAAGACGATGATTTTATTGTAAACCTTTATACTGTAAATGATAAGAATCGTTATTATGTCAGAGCAGATGAGAAAATTTTCAAAGATTATTTAAGAAGTGTAATAGTCCCGAAGATTTCGGATATTATTTTTTTAAAAGATGAAGTAAAGAAAATCATTGAAATACGTTTATCTGTAAATTATTCTTATACATCAAGTCCTAATGGGGAAGAGGAGCAAGACGATTCAAAGATTGATTTGCCTACATCACCCAAATCATGTGCAGAGTATATAATAAATCACATTTATGACCTTGATTCATTCCAATGCTTGAAACCTGTTTTTAAGGTAAACGATACTACAATTAGAGTCGAAGCAGAAATATTGCAGAACCTTGGATTACCGAGAAAATCATTAAGATTTTTCTTTAATTTGCCAACTTCTGCCAGTTATACTAAATCTGATAACGATAATAAGGTAAGAGTTTTTGATAAAGTTTATGATGTTCCTACGGAACAAGGCAATTATCATGCAAAACTCACAACAGAATGGCAAGATAAACCTCTAGAAGATGATTTTGACGGTAACAGTCTTACCGCCTTGATAAAAGTAGTTAATGAATATTACTCTCACTACTTGGAAATAGTCAAAACTGAAAATGGCTATTGCTTAAAAATCAAAAACAAAATCACCAAAGGCATCATCCCTTCTACCAATATCCTTCTTTACGGCGTCCCAGGCTGTGGCAAAAGCTTCTATGTAGAAAAAAACTACGAAAGCAAAGTCCAAGAAGGCTTCACCATCCGCGTAGTATTCCATCCCGACTACACATATTCTGATTTTGTTGGTCAATTGACGCCTGTCCTGAAAGAAGTAAAAAACGCACAAGATGTAAAAGAGGAAAAACTTCAGTATGATTTTGTTCCCGGTCCTTTCACACGCATCCTGCAGCTTGCAGAAACCTATAAGGATCAGCAATGCCTCCTAATTATCGAAGAACTGAACCGCGGTAACGCACCGGCAATCTTCGGTGAAATCTTCCAGCTTTTAGACAGAAACGACGATGGCACAAGCAAATACGCTATCTATAATAGAGAAATTTCTAAAGAGCTTTACGATACTGAGCAGCAGGAAAGACCTAACGAACCCATTAAACTTCCCTCCAATCTCACCATCGTCGCCACCATGAACACCTCCGACCAAAACGTATTCACCATGGACACCGCCTTCCAGCGCCGCTGGCAGATGAAGCACATCCCTAACAGGTTTACAGGCGAATCCTTGGACGAAAAAACCATAAACCATGTAGCCAAACATCTCCCAAACAGCGAAATCAGCTGGGGTGCATTCGCCCAGACCGTCAACAAGAAAATGCACACCGCCAACCTTGGCTTTGGCGGTACAGAAGATAAAAGCCTTGGCGTGTACTTCGCCACGGACAACGATCTGGACGATGCAGAGCGCTTTGCGGAAAAGGTGCTCAAATACCTGTGGGACGATGCTTTCAAGCTGGGCAGAAAGGAACTCTTCAATGACTGCAGCCAAGGTCTTTCCGCTGTAATCGAAGCCTATGAGGATGCCAATGGTGACCCGCTAAAAAAGGTACTGGTGCCCGAGGTTTACAACGAAATGCAGAAGAAGATGGCCCAAATGGCAGCAGAGCAGGCTAAAACTGCGGAAGCAGAGAAATCCGAGGAAGAAGCAGCGGAGAGCGCTGCAGAAGATAATCCGGCTCAAGAACCGGCAGGCGAGGAGTGAGCACCTTGCTCAAGGACAGATGCCATATAAACACCAACAGGAAAACCGACACCTTTGTCGGCCTGGAATTTGACGGCAAAAACTACACGGTTTCCTTTCCGCTGGGGTACGCCATAGCGTCCGAGGATGATGACAAGCTGCTGCGCGAGGATTTGCTGCTGCTGTTCCACACGCTGGCGCTGTACAGCAGCCATACGGAAAGCAAAAGCGGCTTTAAGCGCGAAAAGGACGCAGCGACGGAAACGCCGATGTATGCCTATATCTACATCATTATGGACTTTGTCACCCGAGGCTACTACAAGGAAGGCATTGTGGAATATGCTTCATCCAAGCGCGGTAAAATCCACTGGAACCGCACAATTAAGCAGAAGAAGCCTGTTATTCAGGAAGCGGATATCTATTATCTGGACTTCATCACGAAGAAGAACGTTATCAACGAAAATGACCTGATAACCCTGATTCATCAGTATTGCGTTTATCTGAGCTTTATCCGCTTCGGCTGGCTGTTCACGGATTACAAACCGCCCAAGCCGCAGATCCCATTCCACCGCCAATGGTTCAGCGCTGCGCTGCAGGAAAAGCTGTGCCGTACCTTTAACGATGCCAACAAGATGCTTTTTGCCAATATGCTGAAAATCATCAACAACGAGCCTGACGAGGGCATGAGGGAAACGAGCTTTACCTTTGGCACGAACAGGTTTGAGTATGTCTGGGAGAAGATGATTGACGCAGCCTTCGGCATCAGCGACAAGCAACGCTATTTCCCGAAAACGAAGTGGAAGCTGGCGCGCAGCGGTAAGGAGTGTGATAACTCTAAGCTGGAGCCTGATACTATTATGCTGTACAACAATAATATCTATGTGCTTGACGCAAAGTATTATAAATACGGTGCGACGAAGAACCCTTTCGATTTGCCGGAATCAGCTTCGATCAACAAGCAGATAACCTACGGCGAATATATTGATGCGCAGGCGGACCTCAAAAATCCGGACAGCGTTATCTACAATGCATTTCTTATGCCGTTTGACAAAAACCATTGGGCGGAGGAAAACGCAGGCACGCTGCATTATGCAGGTGAGGCTGTGGCGCTGTGGAAGGATGCCGGCGAGGGCAGAGGCAAGGAGTACGAGCATATTCAGGGCGTTCTGCTGGACGTTAAGCACCTGATGCAGATTGCCGAGAAGCGTTCGGAAACCGATATTCGGCAGCTGGCAGAAATCATCGAGGAGCATTGCAGCGATCATGGACAAGCTGACTAAGGAACAACGCCATAAAAACATGCAGGCCATTCGCAGCAAGGATACCAAAATAGAAATCCTCCTGCGCAAGGCACTGTGGCACGAGGGCATCCGCTACCGCAAGAATTATAAGGTGTGCAGCTGCCATCCGGATATCGTCATTACCAAGTACAAAATCGCAGTATTCTGTGACGGCGAATTCTGGCACGGAAAGAGTTTTGAGCGCTATGACGTTGCGACCAACGTAAAATATTGGCACGAAAAAATCAGGCGTAATGTGGAGCGTGACCTCGAAAACACCATCGAACTGCGCGACAACGGCTGGATTGTGCTACGCTTCTGGGAAACGGAAATTAAAAAGCACCTTGCCGGCTGTGTGGCAGAGGTGCAGCGCTGCATTGACGCGCGAAGAAGTACTGTAAAGAGAAAGTAAAGCTGACGCGCGAAGAAGAAGTGGCGCGTAAGGCACGCAGAGCACGCTATCATCTGAGTTTGCTGGATGCTCATAGCCTGCCAAAGGGCGGTGCCAATCCCGATAAAATGCATTATAAAGAGCTGGCAGACAGAGTCAGCTTTTTCAAGAAGACAAAGGAAGGAGAAAAGACTATGACTGATATTATTGAGCTTTATGCAGCGAAAAGAGCTATAGAGGCAGTGCAAAAGACTGCTCAGGAACGTAACATTGAATTAGCTAAAGACCTTTTGAGCGAGGGCGAAACGATCGAAAGAACAGTCCGTCTTTCCAAACTTTCGGAAGCAGAGGTGCGTGAGCTGGCGTCCAAGCTGACAGCATAAGAGCACATTAAACTAAAGGCGTTCTGCCCAACTGCGGTAGAACGCCTTTTGCTTTAATGCTGTGTGTGCGTATCAGGCTTGCTCAGCTTGATCTTCCTTTAGCTTCTCCACATCAGCGAGAGATAAATTTGTAAGCTCCGCAATATCCTCGAGAGAATAGCATCCCTTGGACAGCATACGCTTAGCAGTAGCGAGTTTTTCTTTAGCTTCACCTTCAGCAAGACCTATTTCCTTGCCTTTGGCAATACCCACAGCTTCGCCCTCACGTCTTTCATCTAATAAACGTGCTTCCATAAGCATAAATTCTCGCCTCACTTTCGTATCGAGTTTCAGATAGCTGATTTCATCGTCAATCTGCTTGGTGAAATCAGTATTAGAGTGGTTAAGCTTCTTCCTTCAGCTTCTCCACATCAGCGAGAGATAAATTTGTAAGCTCAGCAATAACCTCGAGAGAATAGCATCCCTTGGCCAACATGCGTTTAGCAGTAGCGAGTTTTTCTTTACTTTCACCTTTAGCAAGACCGATAGCTTCACCCTCAACAAGGCCGATTTCCTTGCCTTTGGCAATACCCACAGCTTCGCCCTCACGCCTTTCATCTAATAAACGTGCTTCCATAAGCATAAATTCTCGCCTCACTTTCGTATCGAGTTTCAGATAGCTGATTTCATCATCTATCTGCTTGGTAAAATCAGTAGTTACAATGTGGTTGTTTACATAATCATAAAAGCTCTTGATGTCTTGAGAAATATCTCCATGCGTACCCTTAGTATTCAACAGCATAGTAGTTGCTTCATCTGGAAGCTCCAGCTCCAGATTTTCAAGACAACGCTTCTTAAAGGTGTAGACATAATTACCTTTTTCAAAGAAATCAAAAACGCAGATAAAAATGATAAATGTCGGTGGCAGCAGATCATACGGCTGTCCCTTCTGCAGCAAATCAATATCAAGCAGCGCCTGATAATAGCGGGAGCGTTTAGGCAGAACGTAGGTATCCGTATCGGGATTTTTATTGTTTTTCACCTGCATCTCCAGATTATAATGCGTGTTTTTATCATCCGCTACGATGATATCAAGGCGGATGCCGCGGCTGGTGTACTCAGGCTCAAGCGTCTTTTCTGCCTCCAGATAGTTGATATCGGCAATTTCTATCTGCAGCAGCTCCTCCAACAGATGCTTACAAATGCGCTTGCGCGACATAACCTTCTTGAAGATGAAGTCGCTTTGGATTGTCAGGTTTGCAAATTTTGTTGCCAGGTCTTGCATGGTTTTTCTCCTTTCATTTTAACACAAGTGAATAAAAAAATACATAAGCAGTTGCAAAGCGCCTGAAAAACAAAAAAGAGCAGTACCCTGACGATAAAAAATCGTCAGTTTGTACTACTCTTAGAATGTACCATATAAATATAAATATAAATATAAATGGCCTTGCTTAAGCTTCTGCAGAAAAGATGTATCTGCAGGATATACTGCTTATTTGATTGTCCGCAGGTAAATGAGCCGGAGGCATAAGCTTACTAGCGGTTTTGAAGAACTTAGTTTAAGTGTACTTGAAATACAGGGGAATGTCAAGTGTGCTGGCGCGCCTTGCCCGCAGCCTTTTTTGCATGCGCTATTCCTCTGCCAAAAAATCATCCGTTTGGCAACAAACTTTTCACAAAAAATATGTATCACTATTTGTCAATAGCCCATATTTAGTGTATAATAAAGTAGAGAGTATGTGTGCGGACACAGTATCAAATTCAATTTCTACATTTGTACGGAAGAATGTAAAATAAAAAATGGAGGTGTATTTTTTTTGGGTAAATTTCAACATAAGGTCCAGATTATCCCGCTGGGTGGTTTGGGCGAAATTGGTAAAAATATGACGGTATTCCGTTACGGGGACGACATGATCCTGATTGATGCAGGCCTGATGTTCCCTGAAGACGATATGCTCGGCATTGACTTGGTTATTCCCGATATTACATATTTGGTTGAGAATAAAGATAAAATTAAGGGTATCTTTCTGACACATGGTCACGAGGACCATATCGGTGCGCTGCCCTATGTTATGAAACAAATTGATTGTCCCGTTTATGGTACCGCACTTACTCTGGGTATTTTACAAGGCCGCTTGAAGGAAAACGGTGTAGGCAACGAAAACCTGCACGTAGTAAAACCCGGTGACAAGATTAACGCCGGTGCCTTTAAGCTCGATTTCATCCGCGTAAACCACAGCATTCCCGACGCTGTTGCTATCGCGATTACTACTCCTATCGGTGTTATTATCCACACCGGTGACTTCAAAATCGACCACACTCCTGTTGACGGACAGGTTATGGAATTCAATAAATTTGCCGAATACGGCGACCGTGGCGTGCTCTGCCTGCTGGCAGACAGCACCAACGCCGAGCGCCCGGGCTTCACTCCCAGCGAAAAAATGGTAGGCCAGACCTTTGACGAGGAGTTCCGCTATGCTAAGCATCGTATTATAGTAGCAACCTTCTCCTCTAACGTACATCGTATCCAGCAGGTTATTGATACTGCTGTGAAGTACGACCGTAAGGTAGCAGTTATCGGCCGCAGCATGGTGAATGTTGTAAATATCGCTAAGGAGCTGGGTTACTTAAAGGTTCCCGAGGGCGTTTTGATTGATATTGATGAAACTCATAACTATACGCCGGAAAAGGTTGTTATTATCACCACCGGCAGTCAGGGCGAGCCGATGAGCGCGCTCACCCGTATGGCTATGAATGACCATAAAAAGGTTGATATTATGCCCGGTGATACAGTAATTATTTCTGCTACACCGATTCCGGGCAACGAAAAGCTCGTTTCCCGTACTATTGACCATCTGTACAAGCTGGGTGCGGACGTTATTTATGAAAAGAGCAACGGCGTCCACGTTTCCGGCCACGCCAGCCAGGAGGAAATCAAGATGATGCACAATCTGGTGCGTCCTCGTTTCTTCATGCCTGTGCATGGCGAATACCGTCATCTGGTTAAGCATGCTAACTTGGCTAAATCCCTTGGCATGCCGGCAGATCACATTGTTATTGGTGAAAACGGCAGCGTTATCGAGCTGACCAAGAGCAGCATTACCATTAACGGCAAGGTGCCTGCAGGCAAGGTGCTGGTTGACGGCTTGGGTGTCGGCGACGTAGGCAACATTGTACTGCGCGACCGCCGTCAGCTCTCTCAGGACGGTATCATGATTGTTGTTGTAACCATCGACAAGGAATCCTGCCATGTGGTTTCCGGTCCGGATATCGTTTCCCGCGGCTTTGTTTATGTACGCGAGGCCGAGGACCTGATGGATGAAGCACGCGATAAGGTGCAGGCTGCGCTGGACCGCTGCGAGGAAAACAATGTTTCCGAATGGTCTGCAATTAAGTCTACCGTGCGTGATTCTCTGGGACGCTTCCTGTTCGAAAGAACCCGTCGTCGTCCGATGATTCTGCCGATTATCATGGAGATTTGATAGTTTTCAGTGATTAGTGATTAGTGAATAGTTTTTTGTGAACGGTTGTCAGCAGTCAGCTGATAAAGGATGACTGCCGGCAGCTGCGATTTTAGGAGTTGTCTTATCTTGCGCAAGGAAAGAAGAAGGAAGCAACAGAATAGAAGCTACTCGCGCCCTGTCGGCGTTGTCTGCCTGCTTATGGGTCTGCTGTTTGCAGCCGCTCTTCTTATGACGGCTGAGGACGGCGTAATGCATTATGCTTATCTGGTGGAGCAGAATCTGCTGGGGAAGGGTTTCTTTTTGCTGCCTTTGGCTTTCTTTGCTGCGTCTTGGCAGCTGCTTAGAGGACAATTTGGTGTTTTTAACAAGAGAACATTAATTTTTACTTTGGTGACGCTGTGCCTTACAGGCACAGCTCATCATGTTTTTGTGCCTGTTGGCTCTGAGCTGGAGCCTTCGCTGATAGCGGATGGCGGCGGTCTTGTAGGCGGCCTTTTGCTGAAGCTGCTGCGTTCCTTTGCCGGTGATGTAACTGTCTACATCATTCTGGCCTTAGGCTGGCTGTGGCTGCTGGGCCTGGTGCTGCCGCTGCGCAAATGGTGGGAGCTGTGGCAGGATTACCTGACCTCCGACGAGATTACGCTGATGCGCCCCGACGACAAGGTGAGGGAGGAGCGCGTGCGTCCGGAGCCTGCGGTAAGAGCTGTGTTCAAACGCAAGAGTGCCGCGCCTCAACAGCATGCCGCTCCCGCGGATAACGTTATCAGCAACTATACCAGCCCCGAATTTGATGCCTTCAACGAGGGCGTGCAGAAGAAAAGTGCCTTCAGAAGCATTTTGGGCTTTACCAAAAACAAGAGCGTTTACGAAAAATCTCCTTTAAAAGAGGAAATAGAGCGTGACCCGGTGCAGTTGCCCGAATGGGAGCAGTCCAAACCCGAGGTCATTGTAAGACCGATTATCAATTATGACGATGATTACGAGCCGGACAGCCGCTTTCTGGATGATGCCGAGCCGCATGCTGCTGAACCTGAGCCGGAGCCCGAGCCGGAGCGTCCTGCTTCCGTAATCCGCAATACCTATCGCGAGGAGCAGGTGCCGACGTTTGCAGTGCCTGCCAAGGCAGAGCCGCAGCCTGAGCCTGAGCCGGAGAAGCCAGCCGTAACGATTTTTGACAGCGCAGATAAAATTGCCGCAGCGGCGCCTGCTCCGCAGACCGCAGCAGCATATGAGCCTGAAGCGCAGGCCGCGAGCAGCTATCAGCTGCCCCCGCTGGAGCTTCTGGATACGCCGAAGGTCAGTGACCCGTCCACCTATCAGAAGGACATCATGGACCAATGTGCGGTGCTGGAGCAGACCTTGGCAGATTTCAAGGTGCGCGCCAGAGTTGTTGCCGTAACGCGCGGACCGTCGGTTACCCGCTTTGAACTGGAGCCTGCGGCAGGCGTGAAGGTAAGCTCGGTGGTGAACCTTGCGGATGATATTGCCCTGCGTCTGGCTGCGCCCGGTGTGCGTATCGAGGCACCGATTCCCGGCAAATCCGCCATCGGCATCGAAGCGCCGAACACGAAGAACGATCCCGTGTGCTTCCGTGAGGTTGTGGAGGCATGCAGTGTACGCAATGCCAAGGAGCATCTGTGCATCGGTCTGGGCAAGGATATCAGCGGTGATATTATTTCCGCCGACCTTGCGAAAATGCCGCACCTTCTGGTAGCAGGCTCAACGGGCTCCGGTAAATCGGTGTGCATCAATACGATTATCGCCGGTCTTTTGTACCGTGCTACCCCGGACGAGGTTAAACTGATTCTTGTCGACCCTAAGGTCGTAGAATTGTCTAATTACAACGGTATTCCGCATCTTTTAACACCTGTTGTCACCGAGCCGAAAAAGGCAGCCAGCGCGCTGCACTGGGCGGTAGCGGAAATGGAGCGCCGTTATAAGGCGTTTGCCGACAGCCGTGTGCGTGATATCAAAACCTATAACGCACAGGCCGCAGAAAAGATGCCTTATATCGTAATCATCATCGACGAATTGTCAGACCTGATGATGGTAGCCAAGGTTGATGTGGAGGATGCCATCCTGCGTCTGGCACAGAAGGCCCGCGCTGCCGGTATCCATCTGATTCTGGCAACCCAGCGCCCGTCTGTAGATGTTATTACAGGCATCGTCAAGGCGAATATTCCTTCGCGTATTGCTTTTGCCGTATCTTCGCAGACAGATTCGCGCACCATTATTGATATGGGCGGTGCCGAAAAGCTGCTGGGCAAGGGCGATATGCTCTTTTACCCCATGGGCTACAACAAGCCTGTGCGTGTGCAGGGTGCCTTCGTCAGCGATGATGAGCTGAATAAAATAGTAGATTTCATTATCAAGCAGTCCGTTCCTGTAAATTACAGTGAAGAAGTAACAGAGCAGGAGCTGGAATGTGATAATAAAGGCCATAATGCCGAGGATGCAGGCTCCAATGCGCCTGCGGAGGATGAGCTTTTTGAGGATGCCCTGAGCCTTGTGCTGGACATGGGGCAGGCATCAAGCTCCATGCTGCAGCGACGCTTCCGCATAGGCTATACGCGTGCGGCGCGTCTGGTAGATACCATGGAGGAGCTGGGCATTGTCGGTCAATCTGTAGGCAGCAAGCCACGAGAGGTTATAATGTCGCGTAAGGAAGCAGAGGAACGCTTCCTGCGCCGTGAATAAGCGGAGGTGCAGGCGAAATGGATGATAAGGAAAAGACTGTCGGCGCAATTTTAAAAGAAGCAAGATTGGCTAAGGGTATTTCTCTTGCTGATGCCGAAAAGGCTACCAGTATCCGCAGCCGTTATCTGCAGGCTGTAGAAAATGACGAATATGACAAGACTCCGGGCGAGGTTTTCCTGAAGGGAATAATCCGCAACTACGGTAATTATCTGGGACTGAACGGTCCGGAGCTTGTCAATGAATATAAAGCAAGTGCTGCCGGTATGGCGGCAGAGGCTGTACGCAGCAAGGGTATCCGCGAGGTGGAAAAGGTCCGTCTCAACATCCAGCTGAAGGATAAGCGTGATATCGGCAGCGGTACAGGCCGCTTTGAAATGCCGGGTTTGCCGAAGCTGCCGATGAAGCAGTGTCTGGCAGGCTTAGCAGCGGTAGCGGTGCTCACGGCAGGCTATTTTGCTATTCCCGCTACGATTAACTATTTTAAAAATATGCCTAAGGAAGAGGCAAAGCAGACCGAGCAGATTAAGCCTGAAGCTAAAGCACCCGCAGTGCTGGATAAGGTTACCGTTGACCTGGAGGCCGAGGGTGATTGCTGGCTGGAGGCAAGTGCCGACGGCAAGGAGCTTTTTGCCGGCATTCTGCATGCTAAGGAAAGCAAGCATTTCGAGGCTAAGGATAAGCTGATTGTCAAGTACGGCAATATCGGTGTTGTACGCATTAAGGTGAACGGCGAGGCTGTTGACCTGAAGGGCGAGCATGGCGTGGCCGTGAAGACTTATCTGCGCAACGCTCCCGCACAGCCTGCAGCCGCAGCTAAGGCAGAAGAGGCTGCACCGCAGCCTGAAGCCAAGGCCGCACCTGCTGCCGCAGTAGAGGAAGCGCCGCAGCCCGCTGCAGCCGCACCTGCGCCGAAGGCAGAAGAACCGAAGCCGCAGGCTGAGGTTAAGCCGGCTGAGCCGCAGCAGCCGCAGGCTGCCGGCGAAGCGAAGGCCGATAAGAAGAAATAATAATTTGTTCAGGAGTTTTTAATGAAACAGTTTTTACCAATTTCCGCTCAAGAAATTGCCGAGCGTGGCTGGGAGCAGATTGACTTTCTGTTTATCAGCGGCGATGCTTATGTAGACCACCCCTCCTTCGGTCCGGCAGTAATCTGCCGTGTACTGGAGGCGCATGGCTACAAGGTAGCTATGCTGTGCCAGCCGCGTTGGGATAAAGCAGAATATCTGGCAGAGCTGGGCAAGCCGCGACTGGGCGTGCTTATTTCCGGCGGCAACCTTGACTCCATGCTGTGCCGTTATACGGCAGCCAAGAATGAGCGTGCTGTCGACAAGTATACCGCAGGCGGTGCGGTGGGACAGCGTCCCGACCATGCTACGGCCGTTTATGCGCAGCTCGTCAAAAAGCTGTGGCCGGATATGCCTGTAGTTATCGGCGGCATTGAAGCCAGCCTGCGCCGTTTTGTGCATTTCGACTACTGGGAAAACAAGCTGATGCCCTCTATCTTAGAGGCCAGCGGTGCGGACCTTTTGGTTTACGGCATGGGCGAAAAGCAGGTAGTGGAAATTGCCGACTATCTGGCAGGCGGTGCCAGCGCCGAGGATATGCATTATATCCGCGGTACGGCGTATATGTCCGACACTCTGCCTGATGAGGAATATGTGGAGCTTCCAGACTGGAGGGCTATCAAGGACGACCGCAAGGAATTTGCCAGAGCCTTCAAGCTGCAGAGCAAGGAGCAGGACCCGTTTTATGGCAAAATCGTAGTCCAAAAGGGACAGAAGAAATATATCGTACAGAATCCGAACATCTTCCCGCTGACGATGGAGGAGATGGACGCTATCTATGATCTGCCCTATATGCGTAAGTGGCATCCGAGCTATGATGCCAAGGGAGGCGTGGCGGCGCTCGAAGAGGTTCAGTTCAGCCTTGTCAGCAGCAGAGGCTGCTTCGGCAGCTGTTCCTTCTGCGCTATTCATGCGCATCAGGGACGCATCATTCAGGCGCGCAGCCATGAATCTATTCTGCGCGAGGCTAAGATTCTGACGCAGCTTGACGGCTTCAAGGGCTATATCCATGACGTTGGCGGCCCTACGGCCAACTTCCGCCATCCTTCCTGTGCCAAGCAGCTGAAATACGGCGTGTGCAAGGACAGACAATGCCTGTTTCCCAAGCCGTGCCCCAATATTGATGCCGACCACAGCGATTATATAGCGCTTTTGCGCAAGCTGCGCGCTTTACCGGGCGTCAAGAAGGTGTTTATCCGCAGCGGTATCCGTTATGATTATATGCTGGCGGATAAAAAGCAGGATTTCCTCGATGAGCTGTGCCGCTATCACATCAGCGGTCTGCTGAAGGTGGCGCCCGAGCATATCGCACCGCAGGTTCTGGCGCGTATGGGCAAGCCCGGCAAGGATGTTTATCTGAAGTTTATGCGCCTTTATGCGCAAAAAAATAAAGAAATCGGCCTGCCGCAATATCTGGTGCCGTATTTTATTTCCAGCCATCCGGGCTGCACGCTGAACAATGCCATTGAGCTGGCAGAGTTTTTGCGTGATATCAAGCACAATCCGGAGCAGGTGCAGGACTTCATTCCTACTCCCGGCAGTGCGGCGACGGCGATGTATTATTCCGGCGTCGACCCGGAAAGCGGTGAAACCGTATTTGTGGCCCGCAATCCGCATGATAAAGCAATGCAGCGTGCGCTGATGCAGTACCGTACTCCGCGTAACCGTAAGCTGGTGCTGGAGGCGCTGCAGAAGGCAGGACGCATGGACCTTGTGGGTAGCGGACCTAAATGTTTGCTGCATACGGAGCAGGAGCAGCGCGGCAGAGCGCGTGGCGCGAAGCGTGATGCATCTCGCGGACCGAAGCGTAATGCAACCCGCAGTGCTGCCGGCAGTGGAGCGCGTAAGGCAACGCGCAGTACCGCTTCAGGCAGTACCGGTGGAAAAAGGCGTGAGGATAAGCGCCGCAGATAGTAACGGAGGGATGAGATGATCCGTTGTATCTTTTTAGTGCTGATATTGGCCGGAATACTGACGGGGGGCTGCGGTGAGCAGCCTGCTCCTGTACAGAACGCAGGGGCAAAAACCATTATCCTGTATTCCGAGCTTGATAATAAATTTACTGAAAATCTGGTGGATGCCTTTAACAAGGATAATAAGGCTAAGCTGCAGCTGAAGGCTGTTTACGAGCTGAAGCCCGGCGGGGAGCTGCCGGACGTTGTGCTGGCCGAGCAGCGCACGCTTGCCGGACTGAAGCGTCAGGGAAGCCTGAAGCCTGTGGCCTTTGCCGATGGCGACAGACTGCCGCAGAAATTCCGTGACACAGATTTGAACTGGTACGGCGTTTTCTATGATCCGATAGTTTTTCTGGTCAACCAGCAGTACGCCCGTACTGTCGGTCAGGCCAATATCTGCAGCTGGCAGGATTTGGCAGGAAAAGAGCAGCTGCGCATTGCTCTGGAAAATTTATCCGACAGCAACAGCACGCAAAACTTTCTGGCAGGTCTGGCAGACCGCTTTGGCGAGGATGAATCGCTGGAGTATTTAGGCAATATCAACCGCTTTATCGGGCAATATGCCAAGTTTCCCTTTACACCTGTGCGCATGGCGGCGGTAGGTGATGCGGATGTGGCCATAACAAGACAAAGCTACGTTTTTAAATATCTGGAAAATAAATTTCCCGCTTATGTTGTCTATCCCAAGGAAGGCACGCCGGTAAATCTTTTCTGCGTAGGCCTCTTTAAGAACACTGCCGATGATTTGCAGGGCCTTGCGGTTATGGAATGGCTTTTGACAAGCGAGCAGGTGCAGGCGATAGCGCAGGAAAACGCCACAGGCTATATGTTCATCTTTCCGCGTGGCTTTGATGAGGCTGCTGCCGATGCAGATAAAATCTGGCTTAACAGCAGCTATCTGGAGCCTGATAAGCAGGACGGACTGACGAATAAGTGGCTGAGTAAGGTACGTTTCAGTAAATAGTGATTGGTGATTAGTGATTAGTCATTAGTCATCAGTGAATAGTGATTAGATTATAGTGATTTATGCTCTTGCTTGCTGTCCCGACAGCTTGGGTGAGGGCAGCAGGTTTTGGAGGTAAAGAATGAAAATAGGTATGGTCAGCCTCGGCTGTCCCAAAAATCTGGTAGATTCTGAAGTTATGCTGGGTATTATCAAGGATAAGCAGCTGGAGATTACCAATGATCCCGCAGATGCCGAACTGATTATTGTTAATACCTGCGGTTTTATCGAAAGTGCGAAGGAGGAATCCATCAGCACAATTTTACAAATGGCGCAATACAAGGAGGAGGGCAGCTGCAAGTATCTGATTATGACAGGCTGCCTCGGCCAGCGTTATGCAGACGAGCTTTTCGAAAGCATGCCGGAGGTTGACGCTATCGTCGGCACCGACAGTTTTACCGATATCGGCTGGGTTATCGACCAGGTGCTGGCAGGCAAGCGCGTAAAGCATCTGCAGAAGCTGGAAAGCAAAAATGTGCAGGCTCCGCCCAGAATGCTGACTACGCCTGATTACATGGCGTATCTGAAAATTGCCGAGGGCTGCGACAACTGCTGCTCCTACTGCATTATTCCGCAGCTGCGCGGTCCCTACACCAGCCGTCCTTATGATGAGGTTATGGCAGAGGCAAGAAGCCTTGCTGTTCACGGCGTCAAGGAGCTGATTGTAGTTGCGCAGGACACCACCCGCTACGGCGAGGACCTCACCGGCAAGCTGCTTTTGCCGCAGCTGCTGCGTGACCTCAACGAGCTGGAGGGCATTGAGTGGATTCGCGTTATGTACCTGTATCCCAACAATTTTACGGACGATTTGATTGCAGCCTTCGCCGAATGCGATAAGGTGTGCAAGTACATTGATATTCCTCTGCAGCATGCCAGCGACAGACTGCTGGAAAGCATGAACCGTTACGATACACGCGCGCAGGTAGAAGAGCTTCTGGCCAAGCTGCGTGAGCGTATTCCGGGAATTACTATCCGCACTACCTTCATCGTGGGCTTCCCCGGTGAAACCGACGAGGATTTTGCGGAGCTGATGGACTTTGTTGAAAAGCAGCGCTTTGAAAACGCAGGCGTGTTCCAGTATTCTCAGGAGGAGGGTACTGTGGCCGGCGCTATGGAAAACCAGATTGAGCCTGAGGTTAAGGAAAATCGCTATCATGAGCTGATGGCGCTGCAGGCAGGTATTTCCGAAGAAATCCATCAGGAGCGCGAGGATGAGGAGCTGGACGTTATCGTCGAAGGCTTTGATGAAGAAAACCCCGCTCTTGCGGTAGGACGTTCCTATCACGAGGCACCTGATATCGACGGCAACATCTTTATCGAAAATGCCGCCGAGCTGAAGGTAGGCCAGATGGTAAGAGTGCGTATTCTGCAAGGCTTTACCTATGAAATGGTGGCAGAGCTGGTTTAAGAGCGTTGCTGTAAGAGTCAAAATAACCGGTGAGAGGGTGACAGCAGGATGAAGGTTGAAATCATTACTACCGGGACGGAGCTGCTGCTGGGTGAAATTTTAAACACCAATGTGCAGTATTTATCCCGCAAGCTGAATAATATAGGCTTTGATGTTTTATATCACACTACGGTCGGAGATAATCCGGAGCGTATGCGCGCAGTGCTGGAGCAGGCCATGCAGCGCGCCGATATCATCATTACCAGCGGCGGTCTGGGACCGACGCGCGGTGATATTACCAAGGAGATGGTGATGGAGGTATGTCATACCGAAGGCTATCTCGATTTGGATACATGGGGACGCATAGATGCATATTTTGCCAAGAAGGGACTTTGCCCTTCGCAAAATAACGAAAAGCAGGCGTATGTTCCCATCGGGGCCGAGGTACTGCAGAACGATGTTGGTACCGCTCCCGGACTGTGGCTGGAATATAAGGATAAAATCTTCATTATGCTGCCAGGACCTCCGAGCGAGCTGACGGATGTGTGCGAAAAGCAGCTGCTGCCGCGAATGCTGCAGCGCTTCAGCAAGCACGGCATTATCATGTCGCGCACTCTGCATCTGCGCGGTATCGGCGAATCAATGGTAGCATCCAAGCTCGACGAGCTGATTATGGCGCAGACAAATCCGACGATTGCACTTTATGCCCGCTACGGTGAAATTCTCATCAGGCTTACAGCGAAGGCTGCCAATGATAAAGAGGCAGTTAAGTTGCTCGACGCTATGGAAGCCAAGGTACGCAAGAGCGTTGATAATTATATATACGGTGTGGATGATGCCACTCTGGCGGCCTGCTTAGGGCAGGAGCTGCTGAAGCAGGGCAAAACTATTGCCTTTGCGGAATCCTGCAGCGGCGGTCTTGCCAGCAGCCTGGTTACAGATGTGCCGGGCAGCAGCGAATATCTGCTGGGAAGCATCGTCAGCTACACTAACATGGCCAAGCAGAAGCTGCTCAATGTACAGGCAGATACGCTGGCCAAATACGGCGCTGTCAGCCGCGAAACCGCCTGCGAAATGGCGCTGGGCGTGCGCAAGCAGCTGGGCAGTGATTATGGTGTGAGCATTACGGGCAACGCCGGACCGGGAGCCAGCGAGGGCAAGCCGGTAGGCCTTGTATATATTGCCGTTGCTACCGACGATGTGGTATATTGCCAGGAGCACCGTTTTATGTCTGCAAGAACAGAAAATAAGCTGAGAATAGCTCAGACAGCTATTTCCATGGCTATTGATAAATTATTAGAAGAAAAAAACAATATGGAGGATAAACATTAATGACCATTCAAAAAGAGATGTTCGGCAACTTAGAGCTGGACAAAAAAATTGTAACCGCCCTGACTGACATGGGCTTCGAAGAGCCTTCTCCGATTCAGGCCGCTACTATTCCCCTGGTGCTCGAGGGTAACGACGTTATCGGCCAGGCACAGACCGGTACCGGCAAAACCGCTGCTTTCGGTATTCCTCTGGTGCAGGCAATTACCGACTTCAAGCATATTCAGGCGCTGATTATGACTCCGACCCGTGAGCTGGCTATTCAGGTTGCGGAAGAGGTCGGCAAAATCGGCCGTACCCGCCGCGTGCGTGCACTGCCTGTTTACGGCGGCCAGCCGATTGAACGCCAGATCCGTGCGCTGCGCAACAATGTGCAGATTGTTATCGGTACTCCGGGCCGTCTGATTGACCATATCAACCGCGGTACTATCCATCTGGACCATATCAAATTCCTCGTATTGGACGAGGCTGACGAAATGCTGGATATGGGCTTTGTTGATGATATCGAAGAGATTATGCGCAGCCTGCCGGTTGAACGCCAGACTCTGCTGTTCTCCGCAACTATGCCCCGTCCGATTTTGAGCCTGACCAAGAAGTACATGAAGGCACCGAAGAATGTAACTATTTCCAAGGAAGAGCTGACTGTTCCTCTGATTGAGCAATACTATTTCGAAACCAAGGATAAGATTGAAGGCCTGTGCCGTCTGCTGGATGCAGAAATCGACGGCAAGCTGATTATCTTCTGCCGTACCAAAAAGGGTGTTGACGACCTGTCTATCGCACTTTCCAGCCGTGGCTACATGGCTGAGGGCCTGCATGGTGACCTGAGCCAGAACCAGCGTGACCGCGTAATGAAGAAATTCCGCGAGGGCGCTGTTGATGTACTGATTGCAACCGACGTTGCTGCCCGCGGTATCGACGTTGACAACATTACCCACGTTATCAACTTTGATATTCCGCAGGATCCGGAAAGCTACGTTCACCGCATCGGCCGTACCGGCCGTGCAGGCAACACCGGCGTAGCTATGACCTTCATCACTCCGCGTGAGTTCCGTCAGCTGAAGCTGATTGAGCGTACCGTCAAGACTAAAATCCAACGCCGTCAGCTGCCGACCGCTGCTAACGTTATCGAGCGTCAGCGCGACCAGATTATCAGCAAGATGCAGACTGTGCTGGAGCTGAACGCTTACCATGACTATATGCCGATTGCCGAAAGCCTGCTGGATGATTACAGTGCCGAAGAGGTTGCTGCCGCAGCTCTGAAGCTGATGCAGGAGGGCATTAAGGCTCTGGAGGCTCCGCAGGAGGATATCCTCTCCAAGGATCTGCGCAATACCGGCGGCCGTCCCGGCATGGTGCGCCTGTTCATCAACATCGGCCGCAGCCAGAAGATTATGGTTAAGGATATTGTCAGCACCATTGCTATAGAGGCAGACATTCCGGCACGTGATATCGGCCTGATTAATATTTATGATAAGTTCACCTTTGTTGAGGTACCGGAGGATGTAGCCGAAAAGGTTATCGGTGCGATGAACAAGAACTTTATCAAGGGTTATAAGGTTAATATTGAGCCGGCGAAGGCAAGAAGATAATAAAAAGGGCGACCGAGCCTCTCCTAGGGGAGACAAGGTGAATTGCCGGCAGGGCAAGAAAAGCCTCTCCTAGGGGAGAGGTGGCATCGCGCAGCGATGACGGAGAGGGGTTCTGCCTAAAGCAACGTTTCTTTCAGGCCCCTCTCAGTCGCCCTGACGGGCGCCAGCTCCCCCCAAGGGGAGCCTTTCAATAAGCAAATTGCTAAGCTACTCCTCGAAGAGAGCCTTTCGATAAGCAAATTGCTAAGTTAACCCCCAATTGGAGGTGAATACCCATGGCTAATGAAATTTACGGCAACCTGAAGGGTATCCGTAATTCCGTTATTGAAGAATTAAAAACCTTTTATGATATCCGTCTGGAGGGCGGTCAGCTGCTGACAAGCGAGCTGGCTTTGCGTATGGCGGATGTTACTGATTTTATTAACCGCGAGGTGAGCGTTTATGTTGCGCGCAACGGTCAGGTGCTTGCCGTATCGGTGGGCAATGATCAGAGTGTGGAGCTGCCTCCGGTAGAGGGCAGACGCGGTGCCAGCCGTCTTAGCGGTGTGCGCTGCGTGCATACCCATCCCAATGGCAATCCGCTGCTGAGCGGTGTGGATATTTCCGCGCTGAAGAATAACCGTTTTGATGCGATGATTGCTGTCGGCGTTACTTCGCCGGATATCAGCCAGTCGCAGATGAGCTTTGGTATGATTACCGGTATTGACGATAACGAGCAATATCAGGTGGAATGCTACGGACCGCTGACGCTGCAGGAGGCGGAGGGAGTGTTCTTCCCGAATCTGGCGGCGATGGTGGAGCGCATCCTTGATAAGCAGACGGGCAGTGCCAGTCTGGCGCAGGGAACAGAGCGGGCGATTATCGTCGGCATGGAATACGGTGCCTCCAACAGCAGCGGCTGGACGGCCGAGGATTCTTTGGAGGAGCTGAAGCAGCTGGCAGATACTGCCGGTGCGGAGGTTGTGGCACGCTTCCTGCAGAAGCGCCCCAAGCCGGACCCGGCATTCTTTATCGGCCGCGGCAAGGTGCAGGAGCTGGCGCTTTATGTGCAGCAGGAGAACGTAGACCTGTGCATTTTTGACGATGAGCTGTCGCCGGCACAGCAGCGTAACATTGAGCAGTCAATGGGTGTGCGTGTGCTTGACCGCACGGCGCTGATTCTTGATATTTTTGCTCAGCGTGCGCATACTAATGAAGGCAAGCTGCAGGTTGAGCTGGCGCAGCTGCAATATACGTTGCCGCGCATTATGGGCAAGGGCTTGGCGCTGTCGCGTCTTGGCGGTGGCATCGGTACCCGCGGTCCCGGCGAAACTAAGCTGGAGGTTGACCGCCGTCGCATCCGTGACCGCATTGCCTATATTAAGGAATGCATCGGCAAGGTTAAGAGTGTGCGCACTCTGCACAGGGCCGGACGCGCGAAGGCAAGTGTGCCTACGGTAAGCCTTGTGGGCTACACTAACGCCGGCAAATCTACGCTTTTGAATACGCTGACTAATTCGGATATCTACGCGCAGGACCAGCTTTTCGCAACGCTGGACCCGACTACGCGCCAGTTAGACCTGCCGAATAAGCAGCAGGCTATTTTGACAGATACCGTCGGCTTTATCCAACGCTTGCCGCATCAGCTTGTTGCAGCCTTCCAGTCTACGCTGGAGGAGGTTGTGCAGTCCGACGTGCTGCTGCACGTTATTGATGTCAGCCACGAGCTGTATAAGGAGCAGGCTGCTGCTGTTTATCAGGTTCTGGATGAGCTGGGTGCCAAGGATAAGACGATTATTACTGTTTATAACAAAATTGATAAGCTGCCGCCAGATTCCGGTCTGGCAGAGCGTTTGGGCAAGGAAGAAAACAGCATCTGCATTTCCGCTAAGGCACGTTATAATCTTGACGGCCTGCTGGCGCTGATTGCAGAAAACCTGAAGCTGAAGGCGGTAGAGGAGAGCTTCCTCGTGCCTTACAGCGATTCCGCTGCGGTAGGACGCTTGCATGATGCAGGCACGGTACTGGAGCAGGAATATCTGGCGGAGGGCACACTGCTGAAGGTGCGTCTGGATGCGGAGCAGGTGCAGCAGTTTGCCAAGTATCTTGCTGCAGATGCCAAGGCTTAGAATGAATTGGCGCAATGCCGAAAAATATAAAAATATCAGGTGAGAATTTTGGTTGATTACAATGCATTAGAGCAGGCAGCCTTAGCTGAGGTTGCTAAACATACCGCAGAGCTGGAAGCAGCAGCTTTGTACAATACTGAAAAGGTTATTGCGGCTTTCCGTAATAACATGGTTTCCGACTACTACTTAAAGCCTACTACAGGCTACGGCTACAGTGATGTGGGCCGCGATACTCTGGATCTGATTTACGCCGAGCTGTTCAAAACCGAGGCTGCATTGGTGCGTTCTCAGTTCGTCAGCGGCACTCATGCGCTGGCAGTTGCTCTGCTGGGCAATCTGCGCGCAGGCGATGAGCTGATTGCCGTAACTGGTGCTCCTTATGACACTATGCAGACTATTATCGGCTCTCCGGTTAAAACTCCCGGCTCTTTGGTTGACCTGGGCGTAACTTACAAGGAGCTGCCGATGACCGGCGACCATGTCGACCTGGAGGCTGTAAAAAATGCTGTTACCTCTAAGACAACGATGATTCATATTCAGCGCTCCTGTGGCTACAGCAGCGAACGTAAGACTATTGACGTTGCGGAAATCGGCCGTATCTGCAGTGCTGCTAAGGAAGCTAACCCGAATGTTATCTGCTTTGTCGACAACTGCTACGGCGAGTTTATCGAGAAGCAGGAGCCTACCGAGGTTGGCGCTGACCTGATGGCTGGTTCTCTGATTAAAAACCTTGGTGGCGGTCTGGCTCCGACCGGCGGTTATATTGTCGGCCGTGCTGATTTGGTTGAGAACGCTTCCTACCGTCTTACCGCTCCCGGTCTGGGCGGCGAGATGGGCGCAACTCTGGGCGATACCGCGCGCGAGTTCTATCAGGGACTTTTCCTGGCTCCGCATATTGTGGTGCAGGCTGTTAAGACTGCTGTTTTTGCGGCTGCTGTTTTCAAGGGCCTGGGCTATGCTGTTAAGCCTCTGCCGGAGGAACGCCGCAGCGATATTATTCAGGCTATTACCTTGGAAAGCAAGCAACGCTTGTGCGATTTCTGCGTTGCTATTCAGGGCAATTCTCCTGTTGATGCGCACGTTGAGCCGGTTCCGAGTCCGCTGCCGGGTTATCAGGATGAGATTATTATGGCTGCGGGTACTTTTGTACAGGGCGCTTCTATTGAGCTGAGTGCTGATGGTCCGTGCCGTGAACCGTTTAATGTTTTCTTCCAGGGCGGTTTGACTTTTGAGCATGGTCGTTTGGCGATTATGGCAGCGGCTAAGCGTGTTGGGCCTAAAGAGGCGTAATTTTAAAGCAATGTTAGTGATTCGTAATTAACATTCCCGTCGCGATGCGCAATTTTCCTATGCCCAAAGGGCATAACGTCAATTTCAGGTGGAACAAAGACGAAACTTCGGTAAAATTTGACAGATAGTAACCTGTTGTTACGTACCCTCGTTTCTGTTGTTCCATACCTTTATTGACTAAAATTGCAAATGCGCTTTGGGATATGTTAATTACTCAATTTAGATTGCTCTTAACTTTGCAATAAGAATTTAATTACTCAATGTAGTTTGCTCTTAGCTTTGCAATAAGATTTAGGTTACTCAATTTAGTTTGCTCTTAGCTTTGCAATAAGAGTTCATTTATCCATTTTAGTTTGCTCTTAACTTTGCAATAAAGTTTCGGTTACTCAATTTAGTCTGGCATCGAATTGACGTCAATTTTGATGGCGGAGTTGTTTAAGGATGATTTATATGAATAACATGGCAGTATGTAATTATATAGTGGGCGTGCTGGGCGCGGTTATCGGCGGTCTGATTATGCAGGCGGCTGCAGCCTTTCCGCTGGAGTTTACGGAGAACGGCCCCGGTCCGGGTTTCTGGCCTTTTACGCTGGGAGCGGTGCTGGGAGCTGTTTCGGTTTTGCTGCTGCTTTATACCTTTGTCAATAAAACTGATTTACATGGCGTGAAGGTGCAGCTTTCTTCGACAGGCAACAAGCGCGTTTATTTAATGATGGGACTTGTTGTTGTGTTCTGCGTGCTTATCAGCATTCTCGGCTTTTATCCGGCAGCGGCACTTATGATTCCGGCTGTTATGCGTCTTATGGATTATCGCAATTATAAGGTAATCGGCCTGACAACGGTGCTGTGTCTGCTGTTTATTTATCTTGTTTTCGGCATGCTGCTGCATACGCAGATGCCGCAATCTGTATTCATGGAGTAGGAGGTCATACTGATGGTTGATATAATGAGCGCATTAAATATGATTTTCGTCCCCATGAATCTGCTGGGACTTTTCTTCGGCGTGCTGGTGGGCATTGCCTTCGGCTGTATGCCCGGCCTGAGCGTTAATATGGGTCTGGCGCTGCTGTTTCCGCTGGCCTTTACCTTTCACGGTATCGGCGGCATTCTGATGCTGCTGGGAATTTACTGCGGTGCGATTTACGGCGGCAGTATTTCGGCAATTCTGTTGAAAACTCCCGGTACGCCTGCTTCCGTAGCGACAACGCTGGACGGCTATCCGATGGCGACGAAGATGGGGCAGCCCGGACGTGCTCTCGGTCTTTCTACCTTAGCCAGCACCTTCGGCGGTATCTTCAGTACCGTATGCCTGATTTTGCTGGCACCGCAGCTGGCAAAGGTTGCGCTGCAGTTTTCCAAGCCGGAATATTTTGCTCTGGCTATTTTCGGCCTCAGCATTATTACGAGCGTTTCCTCCGGCAGTGTTATCAAGGGCATTATGGGCGGTCTTATCGGCCTGTTCTTGGCAACAGTCGGCATTGACGGTATGAGCGGCGCAATCCGCTTTACCCTGGATACCAACTATTTTATGGGCGGTGTGTCCTTTATCCCTGTGCTTATCGGCGTATTCGCCTTTGCGCAGGTGTTGAGCAGTATTGAGGATTATTATCACAATGAACGCAAGGAGCAGCATATGATGCTGGACCGTCTGCTGCCTTCGTTTGACGATATCAAGAGGGTGTTCAGCACGCTTTTGCGTTCCTCCTTCATCGGTACCTTCATCGGCTGCGTGCCCGGTACTGGCGGCGATATTGCTTCCTTTGTTTCTTATGATCAGGCGAAGCGCTGGTCTAAGCACAGCAAGAACTTTGGCAACGGTGAGCCTGAGGGCATTGTAGCCTCCGAGGCAGGCAACAACGCTGTTTCCGGCGGTGCCTTCATTCCGGTGCTGACGCTGGGTATCCCCGGCGACGGCGCAACGGCAATTATGATGGGCGCGCTGATGGTTCAGGGCCTGCAGCCCGGTCCCTTGCTCTTTGTGGAGAAGGCGCCAGATGTTTATGCTATCTTCATCGGTCTGCTGCTGGCTAACGTGATTATGGGTATCATGGGCTTTTCGTTAATCAGACTTTTTATGAAGGTCGTTAACGTGCCTGTACACATTCTGCTGCCGATTATCGTGATGATGACCTTCGTGGGCACTTATTCCTACAATAATTCGCTGAACGATGTTTATCTGATGGTGGCAAGCGGTTTCCTGGGTTACTTTATGAATAAGCTGGGCTTTTCTATGTCGGCGATTATCATCGGCATTATCCTCGGCGGTATGGCAGAGCAGAACTTTGTCGGCTCGCTGATTATGAGCGACGGCAGCTTTACTATTTTCTTCCAGCGTCCGCTGTGCCTGTTCTTCCTGGTGGCAGCTCTTTTATCCCTGCTTTCACCGCTTTTTGGCAAACTGTTCAAAAGAAGCTAAATTTTACTTGACAAACTCCCTTAGTTTAGCTAAACTAAGCATATAAAGGGAGTAGCTTGCACGCATGGCGTGTTCACTCTGTCGTCAGTACGATTGCTTCGGCAATCCGGCTTTGTGACTAAGTAGCGAGACTTTGTTGTAATTTTATTGCAGCAATGTCTCGCTTTTTTGTTTTTAGGGACGGCTGCAAATCAAGGAGGAAGAAAATGGAAATAGCTTTACAGTTTGTTTTATTGGCCTTAGGCTTTGTGATGCTCGGTAAGGGTGCGGATTGGTTCGTAGAGGGTGCAGCAGGCATTGCCATGCGCTTTGGTATTCCGCAGCTGGTAATCGGCCTTACTATCGTGGCGATGGGCACGAGCGCACCGGAGGCAGCGGTAAGTATCGCTGCTGCAGTTAAGGGTAATGCTGATATTACCATCGGCAATATTGTCGGCAGTAATATTCTTAACATCCTTGTTATTTTAGGTCTTGCGGCATCTATCGTGCCGATTGCGGTAGCGCGTTCTACCGTACGCATCGAAATCCCCTTCATGATCGGTGTCACCGCACTGCTGTTTTATCAGGGACGCGACGGCAGCATCAGTCTGGCGGACGGCGGCGTGCTCATGGTAGCGTTTGCCGCATATATGATGTACCTGTATACCATGGCGATGAAGAGCAATGTCGACAGTGATCTGGAGGAGCCCGGTCTGCCGCTGGGACGCTGCCTTTTGGGTGCAGTTGGCGGTCTGGCGCTGATTATTGCGGGCAGTAATGTTACCGTAGGTGCAGCAACCTCTATTGCAACCTATGCAGGACTCAGCGAGCGCTTTATCGGTCTGACGATTGTGGCTTTGGGCACCTCGCTGCCGGAGCTGTTCACCTCTGTAGCGGCGGCACGCCGCGGCAATGCGGATATTGCCATCGGTAATATCGTCGGCAGCAACATTTTCAATATCCTTTTCGTAGTAGGCTTGTCGGCACTGATTATCGACATTCCCTTTGCGTCTGCTTTTAATTTTGATACCTATGTAGCGCTTGGTGCGGCAGTGCTTTTGCTGCTGTGCGTGCTGCGTACACAGCGCCTGCAACGCTGGGCCGGTGCGCTGATGCTGGTATGCTATGCGGCGTATCTGGGGTATATTTTGTAAGCAAGCATTATAATGTAAAAAAATTAACATTTATCTTCCGCAAGCAGTAAAAATCTCTTGCCTGCTTGCGGAATTTATGGTAAAATATTTTGGTGTAAAAATAACACACGCAGGAAAATTCATCTGTTGCTACGTTTTGCCGCGTAGAGAAGAATTATAACCCATTCCTGCGGAGGAAAAAACAGGAGGAAACAAAAAATGGCTATTATCTCTATGAAACAATTACTTGAAGCTGGTGTACACTTTGGTCACCAAACCCGTCGTTGGAACCCTAAAATGGCTCCGTACATCTACACAGAGCGTAACGGTATCTACATCATCGACCTGCAAAAAACCGTAAAAAAGGTTGACGAAGCTTACAACTTCATCCGTGAGGTTGCTGCTGCCGGCGAAAACATTCTGTTCGTTGGTACCAAAAAACAAGCTCAAGAAGCTATGAAAGAAGAAGCTACCCGCTGCAACATGTTCTTCGTTAACGAGCGTTGGCTGGGCGGCATGCTGACCAACTTCAAAACCATCCAAACCCGTATTGCACGTCTGCGTAAACTGGAAGCTATGGAAGCTGACGGCACCTTCGACCTGCTGCCGAAGAAAGAAGTTATCGGCCTGAAACATGAAATGGAAAAACTGACCAAATACTTGGGCGGTATCAAAGACATGAAAAAACTGCCGGGCGCTATGTTCATCGTTGACCCCCGCAAAGAGCACATCGCTGTTCTGGAAGCTCACAAACTGAACATTCCTATCGTTGCAACCGTTGACACCAACTGCGATCCGGACGAAATCGATCATGTAATCCCTGCAAACGACGACGCTATCCGCGCTGTAAAACTGCTGACCGCTAAAATGGCTGACGCTGTTCTGGAAGGCCGTCAAGGTATGCAAACTGAAGAAGCTGCTGCTGAAGAAGCTCCGGCAACCGAAGAAGCTGAATAATCCTAACGTTAATATATTACATTTTGAGGAGGAATAACTGATGGCTCAAATTACTGCTGCATTAGTTAAAGAACTGCGCGAGCGTACTGGCGCTGGCATGATGGACTGCAAAAAAGCACTGACCGCTGTAGAAGGCGATATGGACAAAGCAATCGACTTCCTGCGTGAAAAAGGTCTGGCTGCTGCTGCTAAAAAAGCCGGCCGTATCGCTGCTGAAGGCGTTGTTGGCTCTTTCGTAAGCGCTGACGGCAAAATCGGTGCAATCGTAGAAGTTAACTGCGAAACCGACTTTGTTGCTAAAACCGACGGCTTCAAAGAACTCGTTGAAAAAATTGCTGCTCATATCGTAGCTACCAAACCGGCTGACGTTGAAGCTCTGCTGGCTTCCGAGCTGGACGGCCAAACCGTTGAAGCTCTGGTAACCGCTAGCGTTGCTAAGATCGGCGAAAAGATTTCCGTTCGTCGTTTCGCTCTGTACGAAGCTCCGGAAGGCGTTGTTGCTGCTTACATCCATGGCGGCGGCAAAATCGGTGTTATTGTTGAATTAAAAGGCGGCAATGCTGAACTGGGTAAAGACGTTGCAATGCATGTTGCTGCTGCTAACCCGAGCTACCTGGAACGCTCTCAAGTACCGGCTGCTGAGCTGGAGCACGAGAAAGAAGTTCTGTCCGAGCAAGCTAAAAACGAAGGCAAACCGGAAAAAATCATCGAGAAGATGGTTATGGGCCGTATCAACAAATACTACAAAGAAGTATGCCTGGTTGACCAAGAGTTCGTTAAAGATCCGGACCAAACCGTTGGCAAACTGGTAAAAGCTGCAGGCGCTGAAGTTCTGGCATTCTCCCGTTTCCAACTGGGTGAAGGCATCGAAAAGAAACAAGAGGACTTCGCTGCAGAGGTTATGTCTCAAATTAAATAATTTGTTTAGTTTGGACTGCAACTGAACATTTAAGGCTATCACAAGTAATTGTGGTAGCCTTTTTTGTATACAAAAACCCCGCCATTGTGGCGGGGTTAAAAAGAGCTTAAGCGGT